>Ga0116156_10000006_pt1 | contig 232337 bp, 225 predicted proteins | sample AD_UKC045_MetaG_FD_89891 | JGI IMG/M metagenome (GOLD analysis project Ga0116156, IMG submission 89891) | Active sludge microbial communities of municipal wastewater-treating anaerobic digesters from USA - AD_UKC045_MetaG | ecosystem: Engineered > Bioreactor > Anaerobic > Digestate | place...
ACTTGCGGGGCGCCAACATTACAATCAACACTAAATTCTCGGCGCATTCTTTCCACTAAAACCTCCAAGTGTAATTCACCCATACCCGCAATGATGGTTTCTAATGTTTCTTCGTCGGTTGATATTTTAAAAGTGGGATCTTCTTGAGCCAGTTTTTGAAGAGCCAACCCCATTTTTTCTTGGTCAGCTTTTGTTTTGGGTTCGATCGCAATTTGAATGACAGGCTCGGGGAAGATAATCTTTTCTAAAATAATAGGTTGGTTTTCATCGCAAAGCGTATCACCAGTAGTGGTGTTTTTTAAACCAACAGCGGCGGCAATTTCACCGGCATAGACCTCTTCCACATCTTCACGGTGGTTGGCGTGCATTCTTAAAAGACGTCCAAATCTTTCTTTTTGACCAGAAGTGGAATTATAAACGTAACTGCCAGCTTTGACAGTGCCAGAATAAACTCGAAAGAATGTTAAAGTACCAACATAAGGGTCAGTAGCAATTTTAAAAGCCAAACCAGAAAATGGTTCTGTATCTGATGCATGTCTTTCAATTTTATTTTCTTCTTTGCCTGGTTCAAAACCAATAATGGCGGGAATATCGGTCGGGGCGGGTAAATATTCCACAACAGCGTCTAAAACCAACTGAATGCCTTTATTATCCAAAGCATCACCACACATCACTGGAAATAAATCATTTTTAATTACTGCGGCGCGCAGGGCTTTTTTAATTTCTTCAATTGTTATTTCTTCGCCATTTAAATATTTGTGAGTTAATTTTTCATCGGTTTCGGCCACTTTTTCAATTATTAGATCATGATATTTTTTTACTTCCGCAGTCATATTTTCGGGCACGGGAATTTCTACAACTTGTTCGCCGCGGGTACCCTCAAAATGATAGGCCTTTTTTTCTATTAAATCAATCATGCCTTCAAAAGTACTGTCCATGCCAATGGGCAATTGGATAGCAACGGCTTTGTCGGTGAGACGGCTTTTAATAGAATTTAAAGTCATATAAAAGTCTGCGCCCAATTTTTTCATTTTATTAGCATAACAAATGCGCGGCACTTGATATTTTTCGGCTTGATGCCAAACAGTTTCAGATTGTGGTTCCACCCCTTGGGAAGCATCGAAAACAGCCACCGCGCCATCAAGTACCCGTAGTGATCTTTCAACTTCGACAGTAAAATCGACGTGGCCGGGAGTATCAATAATATTAATACGGTGATCTTTCCAAAAACAGGTCGTGGCAGCCGAAGTAATAGTAATCCCCCGTTCTTTTTCCTGGTCCATCCAGTCCATTTCGGCTTCGCCTTCGTGGACTTCGCCAATTTTATGTTTTTTACCAGTGTAAAATAAAACACGCTCGGTTGTGGTGGTTTTACCAGCGTCAATATGGGCCATAATGCCAATGTTTCGAGTTTTTTCTAAGGAATATTCACGGGGCATAAATAAAAAAAATTTTAAATTTTTAATTTTAAATTCTAAATAGAAATTGATTTTAAAGTTTTAAAGTGTAGGTCACCTTGATCCCACCAAGGCAGGATAACAAAGTGTTCGTTTTTGCTACAAAAATTGAAGCAGTTCAATTTTTGTTTAACGTAAAAACTAGCCGAATTTGGCAAAATGGGCAAAAGCTTTATTAGCTTCGGCCATACGATGGACATCTTCGCGTTTTTTAACAGCCGGACCTTCACCATTAGAGGAATCAATCAGAACTTGGGCCAGACGTTCGGCCAAGGGCTTGCCTTTAAGCGCTTTGGCAGCAGTTAAAATCCAGCGGCAGGCTAAGGTGAAGCGGCGGTCATCACGTACAGGGAAAGGCACTTGATAATTAGCGCCGCCAACACGTTTACCACGTACTTCCACACTAGGCCCGACTTTTTTAATCGCTTGGTCAAAAACTTGCAGGGCATCTTTTTTTTCTTTAGCTTGAATAATTTCAAAAGCGCGGTAGATGTTTTTTTGAGCTACTGTTTTTTTGCCGCGCTGCATAATATAGTTGATAAATTTAGCGATATCAAGGCGGTTGAATTTAGGATCGGGTTGGATTGATTTTTTGGGTGCTGGTTTACCACGCATAACTTTCAAATTTTGAATTTTTAATTTTAAATTTTAAAATAATTTTCAATTTTTAATTTTTAAACATAGAAAATAAACATAGAAGTTTATTTTTTACCTCTTTTAACACCGTATAAGCTGCGACCGCGTTTTCTGTTTTCCACGCCTTGAGTGTCATAACGGCCACGGACAATATGATAGCGCACGCCGGGCAAATCCTTTACTCTGCCACCGCGCAGCATAACAATGGAGTGTTCTTGCAAATTATGACCTTCGCCGGGAATATAGGCAGTAACTTCTTGACCATTAGAAAGACGTACACGGGCTATTTTTCTTAAGGCAGAATTAGGTTTTTTTGGCGTTTTAGTAGTGACTTTAAGGCAGACGCCACGTTTAAAAGGCGAACCCTTGGGCAGTTCGCGGCTAGTTCTTTTTAAGGCGTTCAAGGTTGACTGCAAAGCCGGTGTTTTGGTTTTTTTGCTTTTGGAAGAACGTCCCTTTTTAATTAATTGACTAATAGTTGGCATAGATATTAAAAGTTTACAAAAAAAGCTTTATAAAAAGCATTAATATGATTATAGATTATAAATTAAAGGATGTCAAATGTCAAAAGATAAGAAATAAAGAAATTAGAAATTAAGAAATAAAGGGAAAAATAAAAAAGGCAAGGAATTTCTTTTTTTAGGGCATTAATAGTTGGTAGCACCAGAAAATTAAAGGACTGATGAGGCGCGATAGGGAAAAAATAAAGAAGATTAAAATGAAAATACCATATTTTTCTAATGATGCTTTGAGGCGCCAGGAATCGGCGGGCAGAAGCGCATAAAGTAATTTTGAGCCATCTAAGGGTGGAATGGGAATTAGGTTAAAGATTAATAAAGCTAAATTAGCCAAAACACCAAGACTTAGGATTAAATTAAGAGTAGAATAAGGAGAGAGACGAATAATTAGGGTAAAAATAAGTGCAAGAATTAAATTAGAAAGAGGGCCAGAAAGACCAATTAGAGCCGGATCGATTTTTTGATTGCGCAAGTTATAGGGATTATAGGGCACGGGTTTGGCATAACCAAAAGCTGAACCAAAACTTAGGACCATTAGAAATGGTAAGATAATGGTGCCAAAAATATCAATATGGGCCAATGGGTTTAAAGTTAAACGGCCGGCGTTTCTGGCGGTTGGATCCCCTAGTTTGTCAGCGGTCCAGCCGTGAGCATATTCATGGATAATAGCACCAATAATAATAAAGAGAAAAAAGATAAGATCAGACATAAATATTAAAAATTCGAATAATTAAATTAGAAATTCGAAAATTTTTTTGGATTTCGAGTTTAGAATTTAGGATTTCAATAACTCCTTGCTTTTATTATTCTATCATGTTATACTATTTTTGCAATTAATTATTTGACATTTGTCATTTTTAAATTTTATGGCTACTCGTTGCGATATTTGTGGTCGCGGTTCACAGCGGTCTCAAACCAGATCTCATTCTCAGATTAAAACTTTACGTCGGCAATATTTAAATTTACAAAAAAAGACCATTGATGGCAAACAGAAAAATGTTTGCACCCGTTGTATTAGAACATTGAAGAAAAAGATGACAAAGTGAACGCAAAAAAATAAATATAATATAAAAACCCTGCTTTAATGGCAGGGTTTTTAAAAATATTTTTTATTTAGCTTGATTCATGGCACAAGAAGAACCGCATTGACAGTTGTTGGCTTGACAAGTGCCGCCACATTGAGATTTAACCTGGCAACCACAGCTTTTAGTTTGGACTGTTGGGGTAGAGCTTTTTTCTGTTGCCGGCAAATTTTTATTGTCAGAAGCGTTAACGGCGCCAATAACGACGACAGCGGCAACGATAAAAGTTAATAAGCCGCCAAAATACCAGAGTTTATTCATAAAAATAGTTTTAATTATAAATGAGAGGCCTCATTATAATAATACATCAAAATTTTGTTTTTTCTTTCAATTTTTTTTCTTTCAATTTTAATGATTACAGCCATTGGCGCAAAGATTATTACTTTCAAGACAGCCGCCACAACCGCACCAATTTCTTATTTCGGAAGCAAAAAATGTTTGCGAGTCAACTGGTTGGCCAATTATTTTTATTTTTTGCCCAGGTATTAAATTACTATTGGTATCCAATTGATTAAAAATAATTTGCCATTCTTTATTTTTTAAATCTTTTAAAATAATTTGGCTTTTTTCTGTTTTAATGATTTGTCCAGCCAAGAGTCCTTTAGTAGCGTTGTCCCATATTAGACGGTTATTGTTGATTTGGTTATAAAAATTTGATTTTTGAAAAAAGTAATTTTCTATTTTATAACCCCAGCCAAAAGAATAAAAAGTATAGCCGAATATTAAAATCAATGTAGAAGAAAAGATCGTAAGTTGGCTGATTTTAGTGCGATAGCCATATTTGGTGTGGCGGTAGTTGTAATAAAGTGACCAGATAAAAATAAACCAGATAATTAGCCAAAAATATGGCAAAACCCAAAAAAGGAATAAGGTTTGATGGGAAGTAAATTTTTGATAGATATCCCAATCTTGATTAGCTAATAAAAAAATAACCAGAGAAGTAATAAGAGCGGTCAACAAAAATGAAAGAATGGTTAAAAACCAAAAAGCAACTCGTTTAATTAAAAAGATGGTTGGTGGCAACGGTTTTATTTTTTCTTGTTTAATTTTTCTGAGGACCCGATCTTGGACTATCATATAAGTTAATAGGTAAAATTAATTTTTATAAATTCTTGTTTTAATTTTTTTTTAGCGCGATTAAGCAGGGTCGCAATAGTGCCAGTTGGTTTTTGCAAAATATCTGAAATTTCTTCATAACTATAATCTTCTAAAAATTTTAAAATTATAACTTCTTGATATTTTGGTTCCAGGTGGTTAATTAATTGTTTAATTTTTTCTTGATTAATTTTTGCCGCGATTTCTTCTTTGAGATTGTTTTTAGTGGCAATGTTTTGCCAATCTTCGGTTGTTAAGTTAATAATTATTTTACTTTTCTTTTTTTTCAATGCATTAATGGTTTCGTTATGGGTAATTCGATAAAGCCAGGAAGAAAATTTAAGTTTTTTGTCAAAATCACTTAAATGATAGAAAGTTTTGATAAATGTTTCCTGCAGAACATCTTCCGCTTCATCTTTTTTAAAACCGGAGAGCCGGATAATATAAAACAAAAGTCGCTGTTCATAGCGGCTCATCAGACAAGAAAAGTAATCATTATTTTTAAGTGTCAAGGAAACCAAGTCTTCGTCGGTTTTATCTTGGCAGATTAGATTAGGTGGCATAATAAGTAGTACAAACCATAAGTTTGTTTTCTTTCAGTTGGTCGGGGTGCGGGGAATTGCCCTAAACCATAAAGGTTTAGGACTACCTTGCACCTTTATGGTGCAAGGTGAACCCGATCTATAATTTTAATGTCTTAATTATCGGGGTAGCCGGATTTGAACTGGTTTAAAAGACACAGTGTGTCTTTTAAACCCTCATGCACCCTCATTCTACACTTTTATCGGGGTGCGGTGAATTGTCCTAAACCATAAAGGTTTAGGGCTACCATGCACCTTTATGGTGCAGGGTGAACCCCGTCTACATCTTTTATTTTTTCTTTCGGGCTAGGCAGATTTGAACTGCCGACCTCATGCACCCCATGCATGCGCGCTAGCCAACTGCGCTATAGCCCGAAATAAAAAATAAAAGCCTGGGCTTGTGGTGGTTTGCCACAGGCAAACCTCCTCGCCCGTTGAAGCTAATCGCTTCAACCCCCATGGACGCGTACTACCGGTATACGACACCCCGATAAATAATTAAAACACCCCGCAGGATGACAAAATCACAACAATCAATTCCGTTTAAGAAACGGATCTGGCCAGTGTTTTGCCGCAGACTTAGTAAATCCGAGTCCGGGCAAACCAAAGGCCGTGATAATGATCGCGGGAAAACTCATTGGCATTCCCTGGTCTAACCAGAAGAGCGGCAAAATATGTTTTCCAACGAGAAATGGTTGTAGAAATGATTGAGGAAAATGGTTTCTGCGAGGCGCTTTTATAATAACAGTTTTAGGGAGAGCGGTCAAAATAAGTGTCAGAGTGTCCGGTGTCAAAGTGTCAAGAAAAAAAAGAGATTAAAATTAAGGAGAAAGAAATTATTCTTTAATGCCATCTAGATTAATATCATAGAGAATAGCTTCATTAAGAAGACGATAATTTAAAATTTCTTCTGGTTTAAACCAAATCGCTATTTCACGCGCGGCTTCTTTTGGATCATCGGTGCAATGAATAAGATTACGGACGCAACGTTCGTCTAAATTCGAAATATCATAAGAATCCATAGTTAAATCGCCCCTGATTGTGCCGACGTCGGAAGTTAAAGGTTCGGTGCCGCCGACAATTTTTTTAATAATACCCACCGCTTTATTTCCTTCCCAGATCATCGGCACAATTGGACCAGCAGTAATAAAACTGACATTAGCATTAACAATATCGAGGCCATATTCACGGGCTGATTTTTCAATTGGTTTACCTTCAGCTTGCCTTTGGGTAATTCTTTTGGCGCCTTTTTCTTCGAGCCAATCTTCTTCTTTTTTATAATGTTCATAGCCCTGCTCTTTGGTGGCCATAATAAATTTAGCAGCCACCAGTTTAAGGCCAGTTCTTTCTAAGCGGTGAATTATTTCACCAATGAGCGAGCGCTGCACACCATCGGGTTTGATTAAAACTAAGGTGCGTTCTGTTTTGGGATGAGACATAAAGTAATAAATTTCCAAGATACAAATTCCAATTTCCAAACAATAATCAATAACCAAAAAATTTAGTAATTGAAATTTGAGGTTTGAAATTTATTTGGAAATTGTATCTTGTTTCTTGATTATTTTTAATTAAGTATTGACTCTAAAATATACTGTGTCACCATCTTGCATCACATAATCTTTACCTTCCAGACGCATTAAGCCTTTTTCTTTGACGCCGGCATCGCCACCTAATTTAACAAAATCTTGCCAATTACAAACTTCAGCGCGAATAAAATTTTTTTCAAAATCAGTATGAATAACACCAGCGGCTTCCGGCGCTTTGGTCCCCCTTTGAATGGTCCAGGCGCGCGATTCTTTAGGGCCGGAAGTTAAAAAAGTAATTAAATCAAGAATATTATAACTGGCCACAATTAATTTATCAAGGCCGGTTTTTTCTATGCCTAATTCTTTAAGATAATCTTTTAATTCTTCATCTTTAAGTTCGGCTAATTCGGCTTCCAATTTGGCATTGATGGCGATAGTGTCAGGTGTCAGAGTGTCAAGCGTCAAAGTGTCATCAATGTTTTTGACATAAATAATTGGTTTTAGAGTTAAAAGCGAAAGTTCTTTAATCGATTTTTTTTCTTCTTCGGTTAAATTAGCTTCGCTGGCCAATTTGCCTTGATCTAAAGTATTTTTTAAAGATTGCAGAATGTTTAATAATTTTATCACTTCTTTATCACCAGATTTTACTTCATGTTCAGCCGAGTGAATTCTTTTTGTGATGGTTTGCAAATCAGCCATAATTAATTCTAAGTGAATAATGTCTTGGTCGCGCTTGGGATCAACTGAACCTTCCACATGAATGACATTTTCATCTTTAAATTCGCGGACAACTTCAATAATCGCATCAACTTCGCGGATGTGTGCCAAAAACTGATTGCCAAGCCCTTCGCCTTTATGAGCGTTTTTAACTAAGCCGGCAATATCAACAAACTCAATGGTAGTCGGAATAATTTTTTCAGAATTAGAAACCTTGGCTAATTGGTCTAGCCTTTGGTCTGGTACTGCCACCACACCAACATTGGGATCAATAGTGCAAAAAGGATAATTAGCAGCATCAACTTGTTTTTTTGTTAGGGCCTTGAAAAGGGTTGACTTGCCAACGTTGGGCAAACCAACAATGCCGATTTGGAAGGACATAAAATTATGAACTCGAAATTCAAATGTCAAATCTTAAAAATAAAGTCAAAATTAAAGATTAATAAAACAAGATAATTATTTCATTTTGTGGAGGAAAAGTCAAAGTTTAAGAAAATAAGAAATTAAGAAATAGAGAAAGTAAGGGAAAAACTTATAATGTGTAATAAATAATTTGTAATATGTAATAAGTAAAACACAAAAGATAATTTTATAAAATAAAAAAGCGGAGTGCATTGGGTTGCATCTCCGCTGTGAAGCATGATCGGTCGGCTGTTAAAGCTGACCGAGAAAACCAGCTCAGCGTTGTGTGTCAAAGTCGCGTCTTAGCTGGGTCAGACACAACTTATTTGTAAGTATAAGTAAATCTGTATGATTTGTCAAGTATTTTTGTTTTTTATTTTTTGTCTTCAATATGAGTAAATTTTTTGACACTTATAACGCTTAAAATAAAGGCCAGAGTAAAAAATATGGCGCCGTAAAAGCAGGGAGTCAAAAATGGGTTTTTAGTGGCAGTAAAACAGCCAAGCTGGTTAGTGGTTTGGTTAAGCCAATGAATTAATTCAATAATAAAATTAGTCCAGGCAAAAAGTGTGCCGATTAATAATAAGATGAGTTGGGAGGTGAGAAGTCTTTTCATATTTTTTTATTTATTTTTTCAAGCGAAGTAATATAGTTACAATATTCGCATTCTTTATTGGGAGCAGGAATTTTTGTAGAGATTAAACATTCATGTGCTTTAATAATAGTTGGTTCGACCCAAGAGTCATTGCCATGATAAGAAATTAAAGTTAAATCAAATTCTAGGCGGCCGTCAAACGCTTCTTTATCGGTATTGCCGTTGCAATAAACAAAATAGCCAGTATCAGAAACATTAAGATCATTATGGCGCAAAAGCCATTGGTAGATTTCCATTTGCCGTTTATATGCCTCATGCCAGTCGCTATTGAGCTCGGTTATTTCTTCGTTTTTACTGGTGGATTTATAATCAACTACATAGAGTTCGTTGCCATCAGTCCAGAGATCGTCAATGGCGCCGAAAATATTTAAATTAGTGGCTTGGTGCAAAAAAGAAACGCCAACAAAATTTTCGCGCCACTCATTAATTTTTTCATGGTTAAAAGGCACTAAATCAAGATGATAATTTTTAAGCAAAGGATGAGTGGTGCTTTTGGCGCGATGAATGTCAAATTCTTTTTTTAATAATTTATCTACGGCCGAATTTAAAGTAAAAGGTGGACCAGACGGCCGGCTAATACCAAGCCGGCGATCTAAATAAAAACAGCGGGGACAATTAATAAATAATTCTAATTTAGTTCGTGATAAACGAAAAGGTTCCTTTTTTTCTGGATCAAACAGAAATGATTTTTTATAAAAGGCAGGCATAAATTATTGATGATCAATAATAAAACGACTAAAAGAGCGATCAAAAGTTTTTTCGGTTTTTTGATTAAAACAACAAGCTGGTAATTCTTGACTAGCTAGGTGATATTTTAAACATTCGCAACATTTCCCCTTTTTGTCGCAATTGGGATAAGTGCACGGACAATGTTTAAGATTTCCGGTTTGGGCACAGAGCATATATTTAATTATCTCTGTTTAGAGGAAAAAAGTCAAAATAAAAAACAGCCCAAGCTGATTTTTATTTTCTGCGGGGCAGGGATTCGAACCCCGGTAATCAGGACCAAAACCTGATGTCCTACCGCTAGACGACCCCGCAATATGAGAAATAAAGAAACAGAAAGCCCTGTTTTCATCCCGCTATAGCGGGATGGTTGCTAAAGCAACCAGAAATAAAGAAATTAAGAAATACTGGAAAAACAAAATTTTTATTAGGTGCGCAGATATTTGCTAATCGCGACAAAGCCGGAAATGGTATTAAGCACGATCATTAAAATTAATTCAAAGCCGAAAATATAAATAAAATGATCCCAAATATATGACATGATATTAAAATTGATATCAATTAAGAAACTAGAAAGAAAGGGTTGAATAAGACTGACGGCGAGATAAAAGATTAACCAAAAAAATAAACAACCGATAAAAGCATAGAGCGCGCCCTCGAATAAAAATGGCAAACGGACAAACCAATTTTCTGCGCCAACCAGTTTCATAATGTTTATTTCTTCTCGATGCGTATAAATTCCAATACGGATAGTATTAAAAACCACGAGTAAAGAAATGATGGTAAAGACAATGCTGATGATAAAACCAACCTTTTTAATTTTTTGACCAATGACTGACAATTTTTCAATGACTAATTTATTATCATCATAATCAATTTCCTCGGCGAGAGTATCTAACTTGTCTTTTTTAATTTGTTCTAAAATTTGTGGATATAAATTAGCATTTTTAGCTTTGATCGTCAAGGTTGGCCCCAAAGGATTTGTTTCCAGTTGATTAAGAGCCTCCTTAATGGTTGAATCATTGGCGTGAGCGTTTTTAAATTTTTCTAGAGCTTGAGTGGCATTGATTAAATTTACTTCGGCGACAGTAGCATATTTACCAATTTGTTCTTTAATTAAACTGACGGTCTCGGTATCAATATTGGGCGTAAAATATAATGAAACATCAATTTTGTTTTTGACAGTGATAATGGTTTGATTAACGCCAGCATTAAGAATAATAAGAGAGGTAAGAGATAATAAAGTTAAAACTATAATGGTTATGGTGACCAATGAAAGCCAGATGTTTCGATAGAAGTTTTGCAAAGCAAAACGGATAATGCGAGTTAAAGAAAGAAGAAACATGGGAATAATATTAATTCAAAATTAAAAAATCAAATTTAAGAGATAAAGTAAAATTTAACTTATAACATATAGCGGCCCTTTTCTTGATCAGAAATAACTAGACCTTTTTCTAATGTAATAACTCTTTTTTTTAGAGAGTTAACAATTTCTCGGTTGTGCGTAACCAGAAGAACAGTAGTGCCGAATTCATTTATTTTTTGCAGGATATCTATAATTTCGCGGGTGTTAACGGTGTCAAGATTTCCCGTTGGTTCATCGGCGACTAAAATTTTAGGGCGATGGACAAGCGAACGGGCAATGGAAACTCTTTGTTGCTCACCACCAGAAAGCTGCGTTGGGTAACGATTGGTTTTATCTTGCAAGCCGACAATTTTTAAGACCTGTGGCACAATTTTTTGAATACGTTCTTTTTCTGCGCCAGAAACTTCTAAAGCAAAGGCCACATTTTCAAAAACTGTTTTTTTGGGTAATAATTTATAATCTTGCCAAACCACGCCAATTTGGCGACGTAAAAGTGGAATATGTTTGCGGCGAATATGAGTAATGTCCCAGCCGCCAACGATAATCCGGCCATTACTAACTTTTTCTTCGGAAATTAAAAGACGGACAGCAGTGGTTTTGCCAGTGCCCGATTGGCCTACTAAAAAAACAAACTCCCCGGGTTTAATATGGAAAGTGGCGTGATTGAGCGCGTGAACATTGGGCTCATAGATTTTGGTGACATTACGAAATTCGATCATAAAGGAAATAAAGAAATTAAGAAATTGAAAGCTCTGCTTTCATCCCGCCACGGCGGGATGGTTGCTGAAGCAACCAGAAAATAAGAAATTAAGGGACAAAATTTTAGAGGTAAGATTTATGATTTAAGATTTAAGAGTATAAAGGAGAAAAATTAAACTTATTTGACCGGGATAACTCTGACGCCGACAATGCCGCCGCCGGGATTACCAATGGTTTGAAAAGCAGTTTTGGTTAGATCCACAATGCGGTTATCAACATAAGGACCAGTAGAAACTATTTTAATTTTAACACATTTTGCCAGATTATCTAAACGGCAAACCTTAACATAAGTGCCAATTTTATAATTATTGGAGGCACCGTTATATTTTGAACTAGGCGTGAGTGAGTCTGGATACCAAGAAGCATAAGCATCAAATTCGTTTTGCGCCATAAAAACAGCAAGAATACTATAGGGTAAATAAGTTCGCGCGGCAGCAATATTGTGCGCTAAATCAGTGACAGTTGGCAGCGGGCGCCAGACTCCCCTGCCTTTGTCCCAATAGTGAATAATTTTGCGGCGCATATCGGTGTTGCCGTGAATATCATAAAGAATATCTGTTTTGAAATTTAAAGTAATGGGTAAAGCAAATGGTCTGATTTTTTGGTCGCTAATGAAATCATATTCATAAGCAAAAGAAATCCTTTCCAAATTGGTTTGATTGCCTTTTTCATCAATTGTTGGACCAGTTGGAATCCAGTTATAACCAAGTTCACGTAGCACCAGATTTAAATTTTGCGCGCTGGTTTCTTTTTTAATATAAATAGAAAAATTATTTTGGCCATTATTAAGATAATAATAATTGTTAATATTATTATCAATTGCGTGGATAGATTCGTATTTTGTCCAAGGTTCGGTGATAACCGGATTTATTTGGTCGGTGGTCGTTGGAGTGGAAGTGGAAAGTTCGGCAGCATGAGCAGAATGATAAGAAGAAATAAGTAATAAAGTAATAAAGTAATAAAGTAATAATTTGGGTATTGACATAAAAGTTTTATGATTTTTTATTTTTTATAAAAGCCACCTCCCGGGCTTGAACCGGGAACCTTGGTTTACCTGCCCGCCAGAGCCATCTGTCGGATTTGAACCGACGACCTACGCGTTACGAATGCGTTGCTCTACCAGCTGAGCTAAGATGGCTTTGGCAGGCGGGCGATACCGTTGCTCCCTCCCTAGCATATGGCCCGTAGGGCCAGAGGCTACTCGCCTGCCACGCAAGCCGAGCTTGCGAGGCGTTGCGGGCGGGCCAGTTGCTTGCCCCGCAAAATGCGGCGGAGCTAAGGTGGCGGTTAAATTATATAATTGCCAGGATTATAAAATATAATATCAACCAGACAAAAAGCCAAGTGACAGTATAAAAAAACAAAGTCAAAGCATTTTTCTTTTCATTTTCAAGATAAAGTAAAAGTGGCTTACCTAAAACCAAACTACCAACAATGGTAGCAGATAAGACAAATAAAAGTAAAAATGCAGAAGCACCAATGGCGCCATTCATTTGGCCAAACCAGTGTTCAGCATTAGACATAATACAGGCAACTAGGGCAATGTATAGAATCACTAAGAGACTGTGCATAAGACCACGCATAATAAATTTAGAATTTAACATATTTTTAAAATTAATTTTTATTGTGGAGCGGGTAACGGGAATCGGACCCGTATTTTATCCTTGGGAAGGATACATAATAGCCATTATACGATACCCGCGTTACTTTATATCTGAATTAAAGTTCAGAGTTATAATAATTATTCAGTTTATTTACCAAAAAAATATTGCCACCAACCAAGGGGATTAGAGGTTTGTTTTTTTTCTTGATTATTTATGATTGTGTTTTTGTCTTGAGTGATAACCAGGGTTTTTTCACCGGGTTTGGCCATGTTGAGTTTTTCGCGGGCTTCTTTTTCCACAAATTCCGAACTACTAAAATAAGCAATTAATTGTTCTAATTCTTTATTTTGTGCTTCTAATTGAACAATGTCATTTTTTATTTTTTCGTTACTTAGATCAATTTGTTTTTGACGATTAAGTTGTTTATAAATAGCAAAAGAGGTAAATAAAAATATTAAGCACAAGAGCCAAAATAATGTCTTGGTAGAAAAATAATTAGTGGTGTGGTGGATGTGACGCATAGAAAAAACAGAATGAGATTTTTGGTTTTGATAAATAAGGACTTGGGATAAAATTTTTTATTTAAATAAAAAATTTATTTTAAAAATTCTAAATCAATATCGTTTTTATTATTTTTATTTTTATCTTTATCTGTCTGATCGGCGGTGGTAGATTCGAGATTACTTAATAATTTTTTGACGCCATCTGGTCCAATATCGGCTTTTATTTTTTGTAAAATTTCACGGTATGATGCTTGAACTTGATGACGATTGTTATTAATTTTATTTTCTTCCTCGGCTAATTTTTTTAAATCAATGATTAAATTTTGAATCTGCATTGGTTTTTTAATGCCAACAATGACAATATTTGGTTCAGCACCGAAATTTTTAGATTTGATCATTAAATTGCCAGAACGAGAAAGAATTTGAAATAATCCTTTGATTTGATAAGAAACATCGGCAATATCTAAAAAATCGGCCTCTTGGACTTTTCGTTCCAGAGATTTTTTTTGATGAAAGTCAATGATTCTTTTAGTGGTGATAATCAAACAGTTATAATAGGTTAAAATAGATAATTTAATGAGATATAAAAAAGCAATACCCAAAAGCAAGGAAAAAATTATTTGACCGATAGTGCCTAAATCAAAGAGCGGAAACATAAAAAAGAAAGGAATAAAAAATAAAAGCACACAAATAATAATCTGTGGCAAAATAGTTAACCAGTGACGACGGATAATGGCAATAATTTGTTCGCCATCACGAAGATGGGAAGAGTAGAAGGGCATAAATTTTCAAAATTTTAAAATAATTTTCAATTTTTTAATATTTAATTTTGAAACAATAAAATTTAAAATTCAAAATTAAATATTAAGAATTATACCGCAATCCAAGCGAGCATGGAAATAATAACAAAAATTGAGATAATAATCCAAAAGATTTTAATTAATTTACGAGACTTCATAAGCTGTGATAAATTAGTTTGTGTTAGATTTAATTATAAGGCTATTTTTAAACAAAGACAATTAAATTTTGTTTATTGATTGCAGAGTAAGAAAATTGGTAGCAGAGAGGAATAAATTAAGCAAATTATTATCTTTTTAAGACCGATAAATAAGCGGTAGTGGGTATGTCAACTCGACCCTTGCCCAGAGCACGCATTTTTTTCTTCCCTCTTTTTTGTTTCTCCAAAAGTTTTCTTTTACGAGTAATATCTCCCCCATAAAGATAACCAGTCACATCTTTACGCATGGGCGGAATTCTTTCGGAGGCAATTATTTTCCCTCCTTTATTAGCGTTTTGTTCCTGATAACCTAAAACGGCTTGAATTTTAATTTCAAACATGGCACGCGGTAGAACTTCTTTTAATGATTCCACAATTTTACGGCCGACGCGGTAGGCTTCATCTTGATAAACAATGGTGGCCAGGGCATCAACTTTTTCTTCTGCAATGACAATGTCTAATCTCTCAACCTGACAGGAACGATAACCGATTAATTCATAATTAAGCGAAGCATAGCCAGAGGACGAGCTTTTAAGCTTATCATAAAAATCAGTCAAGACGGAACTCAAGGGCATTTCGTAGTGTAAAATTAAACGCGCTGAATCATGAGAAAAATAATCGGTATTAAGATAAACACCTCTTTTTTCGGTCATTAAAGACATTAAATTACCGAGATAATCTTTAGGAGTAATAATACTAACTTTAACCCACGGCTCCAGCGTTTCTATTATTTCACCGCTGTTGGGTAATTCTTGCGGCGAGTGAATAATAAGATAGTTGGTGTTATTTTTCTTTTTTATTTGATAGGCCACGCTTGGGGTGGTGACAATTAGGTCTAACTGATATTCACGGCTTAATCTTTCTTGAATAATTTCCATGTGTAACAGACCAAGAAAACCACAACGAAAACCCGGTCCAAGGGCTGGCGAATGTTCTGGTTCAAAAAATAAAGAGGCATCAGTTAATTTTATTTTTTCCAAACCTTCACGCAAATCGACATATTCAATGCCTTCTTTACAGAAGAAGCCAGCAAAAACCATGGATTTAATTTGTTTATAGCCGGGCAGGGTTAAATTTTTTTGATTTGGAATTTGATCGTGATTAATAATTGTGTCACCAACTCGACAGGAAGACAGGTCTTTAATACCAGAAATGAGATAACCAATCTCACCGGTTTTTAAAACCGCGCTTTTGACAAATTGTGGCTTGAAATATCCGACTTCCAAAATTTCACTGGTTTTGTTGGTGCCAATAAAATGAATTTTGTCGCCCATCTTAACTTCACCACCAAAAATTCTAACATAGGCAACTACGCCTTTATAGTCGTTATAAATGGAATCAAAAATTAAGGCTTGCAAATGATTGTTTTTAATCTGTGGCGGCGGAATTTTATTAATAACGGTCTTTAATAATTCTTCAATTCCCTGCCCTGTTTTTCCGGAGACCATAACAATGTCGGTGGCGGAACAGTGTAATAAATCAATTAATTCTTGTGCTGTTTCTTTAATCCGAGCGGAGGGCAAGTCAATTTTATTGATAACTGGAATAATGGTTAGACCTTGTTCTTGGGCAAGATGATAATTAGCCAGGGTTTGCGCTTGAATGCCTTGAGTGGCATCAACTAAAAGTAGAGCACCTTCCACCGCGGCGAGTGAACGCGAGACTTCATAAGTGAAATCAACATGACCAGGGGTGTCAATTAAATTCAGAATATAATTTTGGTAGTCCATTCTGACTGGTTGAAGCTTAATAGTAATACCGCGTTCGCGTTCTAAATCCATGGTGTCTAAAATTTGTTCTTTCATCTTTCTTTGTTCGACTGTATGGGTAAATTCTAAAAGGCGATCAGCCAGCGTGGATTTGCCGTGATCGATATGAGCAATGATGCAGAAGTTTCTGATATTATCGGTCATATAATTGTGTTTTAATTTTACTGAATTTTTGTGTTTTTGGCAATTTAATTATAAAAAAAGACCGAATTGATTTTTAGTCTTTTCGGCCTATAAAAATAGTGAGCCACTAACAAGACAGACAAAGGAAGATCGGTTAGCACCGCAGCACCTTATGTATTTTTCTATTTTTTAAAGTGGTTCTGTTGATAGTATTTCTAAAGAGCGGATTTTAATCTTGCAGAAATAAAAATATTGTCAAAATAATATTTAGTCAGAAAAAATTAAAATGATATTTTTATGTCGCGATCGATTTCCAAGTCGGTTTTAAATTGGTAAGAGTTTGGGGCAAGATTAGTGACGAGTGGTTCAGAAAACTTAATAGGATTGTTAAAATTAAGATTTAAGATTAATTGATTGTTAAAGGTGCCAGGTTGTTTTTGAGCATAGAGACGATATTCTTCGCCACTTAGTATCTTTTTAGTTAAATAGTCTGGTAGATAGTAATTAAAAGAGAGTGTGCCGGTTTTTTTTGGTTCTACCGCAATGAAGGTGCCAAAAACTGTTTTATTATTTTCTTCATAAATATCGGTAGTGCCGGGTTTAGGAGAGCGATCCATATCCATCGAACCAGCGGTAGAAATCCATTTGGAACCGAGTGGCAGATAGACTCTGGTATAGGTACGATAGCGGGTAGATTGCCAGGTAAAAGTGCAATTATTAATATAAGTAATGTCTAAGCGCGCTTTAATTTGATCAGTGAGCGGTTCAAAAGAGTATTTTATTTGACGATCAACACATTGGTTTGATTTAAGAGCGGCTAAATTAGCATCAACAACATAAATAAAATCATCGCGAGTTTCGTTAATTTTTCCAGCCCAATTTTCTTGGGCGATTAAATTTTGAATGACGGGTTTTTTGCTGTGGATAATAATATGTTTTTGGTTTAAATTATTAAAAACAGCTTTACCAATATCTACCAAATTATTTAAATTAATATTTTCTAATTTTTTGACAATTTTTTCCGTGAGGTGACCAACGATGTTTTTTCTTTGAAAGTAAGGAACATTTTGTTCTTGAAAACCAACTTCAACTAAATATTGTAGTTGGTCAACAAAATTATCTTGGTTAAAAATAAAGGAATCAACTTCTATTGCTCCCAAAATACCTAAAATATCAGTGATTATTTTAGGGGTAATGGCAATAATGCCGTCAAATTTTTGATCTTTAATTTTACCGTTGGAAAAAGCGACTTCACTGTGGAATAGTTTTTCAATGTCATTAAGAGCGGTCGGAAAATCAGCTGACCAATTACTATCTCTTAGATACCATTCATTAATTTTTAAATATTTTTTTAAAGGTGCTGGCGGGGCGTTTTTTATTTTGTTAATGGCAAATTTATCATAATCGTAGACATCAGAAGTTTCGGTATGGGTTAATTCACCGTTTTTTATTTTAATAATACCGACCGTGCCGATAAAACCGCCGGTAGGTCGCAACTCGTGGTTGTTTTGGAGTAAAAATAGATAAGTTTTTTCTTGCCCAAGACCCAACATTTCTGGCAGAATTTCGGCTAATCCTTGAGCTTTAATTAAAAAACTTTGCAAAATTACTAGCTTGGTCTTAAGGGTGAGATAATATTCTTGTAATTTAGGGTGGAGAGATTCTGGTCCGGTTTGTAATTTTAATAAAGCCAAATTAATTTGGGCTTTGGCGCCATTTAATTGCGGCGCTGCTTCTACAAATCTTTTAAGTATTTCTTGTCTTTTGGCAGCGGTTAAGACAAGCGAGCTGTTAGGTGCAGTGTTGTCTTTGCCCCACAAAACGTCATGGGAGAGGTTGGTTAAGAGATAAAGCCCCTGACTGAAGGTATCGATAGCGGAGATCAAGTTTTTGATTCCGTCGTATTGATTTTTTAGGTAGCCAGCCATTAGGGGAGAATTTAATTTATTAACGTTTTTATCTAATGAAGCTAAACTAGCTTGTGCTTTTTCGATTGCGTTTCTGGCTTGAATAAAATCACCGCGCATGAGGTTTTCTTGCGCTTGTTGAAAATAATTTTGTGTTTGAATGGCTAGATTAATGGAATTTTGTAATGGGCGCCAATAGATAAAATATAACAGAGCGATACCAAAAATAATAATAAAAAAAATAAAAATTAACCAGAGGTGTATTTTTTTATACCAGGGCTTTTTTTTAAATCCGACCAGCTCTTCTAGTTCGAGAGCTTCTTTTTTTATTTTTTCTTCTAGGTGGTCCAGGTTGGCCATATTTTTAAGTTTTAAACAGTCAAATTTATTATACCTCTTTTTAGAAAAATAAAAAAGCCGTCTTTTAAGAACTAAAGACGGCGGAAGGGGCTAATAGAAAATTATTTTTTGACTACCCCTTTGGCGAGGTTTAGGAGGAAGACAATAGACCTTTTTTAAAAAAAATCTAATGATTTCCAAAATTTCCTTTGTGGTAATTTTTTGAGCCATGTTTCCTCCAACGTTGGTTAATTGTGATTTTTTTTATTAAATTTTATTTTAAGTTTTTACCATATTCCCAATAAGTCCAGTTATTGTGTTTAACACCTAGCCACCACCACCATTCTATACCCCAAAGATAAATTTCGTCAAAGCCAGATTTTTTGGCAAATTTAAGGTTACTTTTTATTTGATTTAAATCCATAGTGTAATATTGGTCAAAGAGCGTCATATTTTTCATGTCATTGTGCTTAGCCCAGGGTTCAACTTGCAGTTCAGTACTGATTATTTTTTTAATCGGCGTCAGAAGTTTATTGATTTGAGTTTTAAAAAAATAGTAGGCGGGGGGCAGAGGATAATTAAACCAGCCCCAATTTTTATTCCAAGTTTGACGGTACATCGAGACACCTAAAATATCGGCCAGTTTGGCGCCTTTAAGCCAATTAGAAAGTTCACCAGATTCAGTAATAACAATTGGGCGGGTGTCTAGTGATTTAACAAGGTTAATTTCTTCGTTTACTAAGTTTATATCGCCTATTGGGCATTCACCAAAAAAATCAGCAAAAGGTTCATTATCAATTTGCCATTTTTTGATATTATTAAAATTTTTAAAATGATTAATTTCGGCAGTTAGGAGATTTAAAATATGTGTTTTAATTTCTGCTTCGGTTAGAGCTTGATAAAAAGTTGGAGTATGACATTCGGGCCAGCGCGGTACTCGGCGACCCAAAACAGGCATAATTTCAATATTTTTTTTCTCCGCCTCTTTAATCATCCAATCGTATTCGGTAAAATCATATTGACCTGGATTTTTTTCCACTTCTGGCCAGTAGATGGGTAAACGGATGGTTTTTATAAAAACAAGTTCATTAAGGGCGCGGTCATAGACCTCCCACCAATTAAGACCAAGTTCGGCAGCGTGTTTTTTACTAAAGGTAATCCCCCATTTTATTTCTCGAGCATTAAAGTTCCAGGTGCTAATAATGAGAAAAAATATAAAAATAAAAATAATGATAAAAAAAATTTTATAATGAGTTGATTTTTTAAAGCGCATAAATTAGAGAGCAATTAAATAGAGACCAACGCTAATGAGTAAAATAGCTGTAATTTTTTGGATTAAGACTAAACGGGTAATATTTTCTTTTAGAATTTTGGGCGCGATAAATGTTAAGATGATGACAATTAAAAAGACAAAGGCGTATTGTATCCCCTGTAGTGCATTAACCAAGGCGACGGAACCTAAAAAAATAGCGTATTGTTGCAAGAGTGCCGAAGCACCACCACAAGCTTGGCCAAAGAGAAATCGGCCGCCAGTTTTTTTTGTGGCGGATTTGTTTTCTTTGTTTTTTTTAAAACTTTCCTTAACAGCATGCCAATTATTAGGAAATAATAATAAAAAAATAACAGCCAAAAGAGAACCGGCCCTGGTCCAGATAAAGCCAGGTAAAAAACTGGTGTTTTGGTAAACATATTTAGCAGTAATAGAAGAAATAGCAAAAAGAGCAGCTGAGGGTAAAGCGAACCAAATTATTTTTCTTAAATAAGGTAAAGAAATATTTTTAGCAAAACCCATTTTTTTTTCGATCCAAGGCCAAAGGCCGCGTTCTTCAAAATCAAGAGCGATTAAAAGAGAGCCAATAATAAGGAGAATAATGGCCCCCAGTTGATGGGAAGTGAATTTTTCTTCAAGCAGATACCAAGCAAAAATAAAGACAAAAATTGGCGTTAGGCCGCCGACCATAGAGGTGACGCGGGTGGCGTCGTCTTTTTTTAGTGCTTGAAACATTAAGATTAAAGCAGCAATAAAAACAACGCCGGAAATGAGCGCAATAATTAAAGTGGTGGTATTGGGTATTGTTAAACCAAAAGGTAGAATTAAAAGTATTAAAATTGCGCCCAAAAGAGCAATATAGAAAACATAGACTACGGGGTTGGGGATTTCTTTTTTTAATAAAGTTTTATCAATGACCATGGCAATGGCATTGAGAAAATAAGCAATTATGGCAATGGCAAACCAAGACATATTTTTTTTAAAATTTTAAATTTTAAAGTACAAATTTTAAAATAATTTTAAATTTTTAATTTTTAAATTCAGGATCATTGGAAATGGCGAGAAGGCGGTTGTATTTAGCTACGCGCTCTCCCCTACTCGGCGCGCCAAATTTAACAAGATCAGCATTGACAGCAACTGCTAAATCGGCAATAAAATCGTCATTAGTTTCGCCAGAGCGATGAGAGACAACTATTTTATAATTATTTTCTTTAGCTAATTTAATAAAATTAAAAGTTTCGGTTAGAGTGCCGATTTGATTGGGTTTGACAATAACTGCATTGGCCAAGTTTTTTTCTATACCATTTTTTAATCTTTCAGTATTGGTAGTGAAAAGGTCGTCGCCAACGAGGAGTAATGTGTAATGTGTAATGGGTAATGTGTAATTGGATTTTTTAATTTTTTTAGAAAGGAGTTGCCAACCAGAGAAATCGTCTTCGGCTAGTGGGTCTTCAAGAGAAATTATGGGATATTTGGCTAACCAAGAATTATATAAATTAATTAATTTTTCGGCGTTTATTTTTTTTTGCTCTAATTTTAAATTATATTTTTTAGATTTTTTATCATAAAATTCTGAAGCGCCAGCATCAAGACCTAAAAATATTTCTTTGCCGGCTTTATAGCCAGCAAGTTTTATCGCTTCCATAATTAAATCAAAAATTTTTTCCGTTTTTTTAACATTACAGGCATAGCCACCCTCATTACCCACATCGGTGTCCAAATTATTTTTTTTCAAAACAACTCCAAGGCTATGAAAAATTTCCGAGCCAGCGCGTAGTTGATCAGAATATTTTTTAAGGCCGGCAGGAATAATCATAAATTCCTGAATGTTAACATTGGAATCGGCATGAGCGCCGCCATTAAAGATGTTGAACATGGGGGTGGGTAATGCGTAGCGAGTAATGGGTAATGTGTAAATTGAATTTAAGTATTCATACAATTCTTTATTTTTGGCGAGCGAAGCGGCGCGAGCAACGGCAAGCGAAACAGAAAGCATAGCATTGGCGCCAAGTTTGGCTTTGTTTTTAGTGCCATCTAGTTTAAGCATTAAATTGTCAATTTTTTCTTGATTAAAAATCTCCCCACCCTTTAAATAATTGGCGATTTTTTTGTTAACATTTTCACAAGCTTTTAAAACGCCTTGACCATGATATCTTTTTTTATTATGATCGCGAAGTTCCAAAGCTTCATGAATGCCAGTTGAAGCGCCAGAAGGTACCGAGGCCTTGGCTTTTAGTCCACAGTCGAGAGTGATTTCTGTTTCTATGGTGGGATTACTGCGCGAATCTAAAATTTCTCTAGCAATGATAGTTTTAATATTAGTGTTCATATAAAATTATTATTTTTTTAGTCCGGGTAATTTTTCACCACCTAAAAATTCCAACATGGCGCCACCACCGGTTGATATAAAAATATTTTTCTTTTGTTTTGACTTTTGATTTTTTACTTTTGACTTTATAGATTCTCCTGTTTCGCCACCACCAATAACAGCTTGAGCTTTACTATTTAAAATTGCTTTGGCAATTTCGTTGGTGCCTTTAGCAAATTTTTTATCTTCAAAATAACCCATGGGACCATTCCAAACAATGGTTTTAGCTGATTTTATTATAGCACAATATTTTTTTATCGTCTTTGGACCAATGTCTAAAATTTTGTTTTTATGCCAAATAAAATCTGTTGGTAAAAGTAATCCGTAATCTGTAATCTGTAATCTGTAATTTTTAATTTTATTTTTTTTATCCCTTAATTTCTCTATTTCTTTGTTTCTTAATTTCTTTAATATTTTTTTTGCTTCGTCAATATAGTCTTTATCAACAAGCGATTCCCCCACTTCCTTTCCTTGTGCTAATAAAAAATCATTAGCGACTGCGCCGCCAACTAAAACATAATTAGCTGTTTTTAAAAATTGATTAATAACCGGCAGTTTAGTTTCAATTTTGGCGCCGCCAATAATGGCTACAAAAGGTTTTTTGGGTTTTTGCAAAACTGCGGTAAGATTTTTCATTTCAGCTTCTAAGTTTAAACCAGCATAAGATGGTAAATATTTTTTAATAATAGCAACTGATGCAGAATTACGATGGGAATTAGCAAAGGATTCATTAATATAAATATCAGCTAGTGAAGCGAGTTGTTTGGCAAAATTTTTATCATTTTTTTCCTCGCCAGGATTAAAGCGGAGATTTTCGATCATCACCAATTTTTTGTCATCCTGAACTTGTTTCAGGATCTCTTTATTAAGATTATCTACATTTTTTATAAAATTAATGTTTAGTTTGTCTGCCACGGGATTCCCGCTTTCGCGGGAATGACAAAAAGAAGAATTTAAAAGTTTTTCTAGATGTTCGGCTACTGGTGCTAAACTTAATTCAGGCACAATTTGTCCTTTTGGTCGGCCAAGATGGCCAATTAAAATAATTTGCTTAACTTGTTTTTTAAGTAAATATTCTATGGTTGGAATACAGGTTTTTAATCGCGAGTCGTCTTTTATTTTTATTTTCTTTTTTTGTGTATTGCTATTTGAGTTTTGAGTATTGTCGATGGGTACATCAAAATCACACCTGACTAAGACGGTTTTATTTTTTAAGTTTTTAGCTGATTTGATTGAAGGTAAATATGGCATATTGACAAAAATTTTATTTTTCGTCATTTTTTAATTTTTCTGTAAGTTTGCCAAGTTGCATGGAAATAATAACCACAATAATAGTAATTAAAATGGCGTAGACAAACATGGCAATCAAACCCGATTGTTTGCCAAAGACAGAGGCAAAAAGAGTTTGGATGGCTTCGTTCCAAGCTAAAGCTGCCACTAAGCCTAGGCCGGCTGAAGCGAGAGCAGAGATTTGTTTTAAGATTTCGAGTTTGGTTTTGTTGTTCATAAGATTATTATTTTAATTTTGTCATCCCGAATTTCCGCTCGCCTTGCAAGCGAGAGCGTTGCGGGCAGGTGTTTGGGGATCTCAAGACACCGGTTAATCTTGTGGTAGAGAGATGCTGATCCCGCGACTGCGGGATCAGCATGACAAAGTAATTATTTTTTATTTTTCTGGATTCCCAATCGAGTTGGAAATGACACAAAATCCTTCGCGTTCTTGTTGTTTAAATTTGCTATGTAAAATTTTTTCAATTAAATCTTCGTCGCCTTTAAAATATTTTTGATAAACTTCCAGAACACTGGGGTTTTCATGCGCCGTGCGAATCGGTAAATTTTTATCAATTTCATAAACTGCCGCTGCTCTTTTAGCACGTATTTGGGCATTGGTAGGAATTGGTTGTCCACCACCGCCAACACAACCACCGGGGCAAGCCATAACTTCTACATAATCATAATTAACTTTATTATTTTTTAAATCTTTTAATATTTTTTCCGCATTACCCAAACCATTAGCCACAGCTATTTTTAGTTTTCTATTACCCACTTTGATTTCCGCACTTTTTATGCCTGCTTGTCCTCTAACCTCTTTAAATTCAACGCGCGAACGTTCTAATTTGGAAAAGCGTTTATTTTTTAATTCATAATTTTCTCCGTTAATAACCGGATCAAGCGAACCAACTTCATCCATAACTCGGAAAAAATAGTCCGCGCTCCTTAGGGCTGATTCCATGACGCCACCAGAGGCGCCATAAATTGCGCCGGCACCAGAATAAACTCCCAAAGGCAAATCTAAATCTTGCGGTTTTAAATTAGGTAAATCGATTTTATGTTTATGCAAAAGATGGGCATATTCGCGAGTGGTTAAAACATAATCGACCGCTTTAATTTTAATGCCTTGTAAATTTTTTCTATCCGGACAAATAGTTTTTAAATTAGGCAAATTTAATCTTTCTAAGCACCAACCCAAATCAATGGTGTGGGTATCAAGATTAATTTCGTGTTTTTTGGAGGTGCAAGGCATGATGGAGACAACCACAATATCACGCGGATCGACCTTAAGATAATTGGCAAAATAGGTTTTAATAATTGGACCAGAACACATGTGTGGTGAATTAGCCGTGGTCAAATGATTAATAAATTCAGGATAATAAAATTCTACAAATTTAACCCAGGCAGGACAGCAGGAAGTGAACATGGGGCGTTTTTTACCGGAATTAAGCCAGCCAACCAATTCCTTGGCTTCTTCATAAGTGGTAAAATCAGCACCCAAATTAACATCAAACACCCAATCAAAACCCATAGATTTTATTGAGGCGGCCAATTGTCCAGTCATAATTTTACCAGGTTCAACTCCAAATTCTTCGCCAATAGAAACGCGAATTGAGGGAGCAATTTCAGCGATTAAAATTTTATCGTCTTTATTTTGTAAGAGTTTTTCAACACTTCCAAGGTGGGGTACGCCGGAAATGGCGCCCACGGGACAATGGACAACGCATTGACCACAATAGGTGCAGTCGAATTTATCGGAATTATTTTTTAGTGCATCGACAATATTATTGTCGTCATTAGCATTATTTATACAAGATCCTTCTTCGTCTTCTGGTGAATTAGGGTGACAATTAATTAAGGCAGTGCCTTTGGGTTTGACAATTGTTTCTACTCCCCTTTCGGAAATTTCATAGAAATTGCAAGCTTGTTTTTGGCAGACTTCCACACAGTTGCGGCAATCAATACACTTGGAACTGTCAAATTGGATACTATCGCCAAATTGCCAAACTGGATAATTTTTTTTGCGATCAGGAAAGCGGGCAATATTAAGATTAAATTTTTTCGCGTATTTAAGAATGGCGCAGTTGTCTTGATAGAGACAGGTGGAGCATTTTTCAATGTGTTCGGAAAAAATTAATTCTAAATTGGTTTTACGGGCGCGCTCAATTTTTGGACTTTCTGTTTTTATTTTTAATCCTTCTTTAACTAATGTAGAGCAAGCGGTGGTGAGGCCAAGGCCATCGATTTCGACTAGACATAAACGGCAATTGCCTTGGATTTTTAGATCCGGGTGTTTGCACAGATGAGCAATAAAAATATTTTCACGTAAAGCGACATCTAAAATAGTTTCGTTGAGTTCGGCGGTATATTCTTTATTATTAATAGATAATTTTATTTGAGGCATAAAATAGTTACTAATAATTTCCAAGACACAAGATTAAAAATATCTTAGTAATTATAATTTGGAATTTAAATTTTGTTTGGAAATCGTATCTCGGGCTTTGGTGATTGGTTTTTTAACATTTCTCCAATAGCTTAAAATAGCATTAGCAGAAATCTTACCTAAGGGGCAGAAACTGGTATTTTGTAAACTAAAAATAAGATCATCAAAAATTTTTTGATCCATAATACCTTTAGTATAATAATTTTCTAAAATTATTTTTAAACGATAAGTGCCTTCGCGGCAAGGCACACATTGCCCGCAGGATTCGTGGGCAAAAAAATTTGCCCAGTGTATAATTAAATCTTTTTCTGGCGTATCAATTTGATGAATTATAACCGAAGCAATACCGTCAAAAGGTCGATTAAGCTGACGATAATTATAACAAAAACCAGCGGCGCCACCGCCAACTTGATAAAAATATTTAGGGTTGGGTTTGTGACCAAAATTTTCCAGCATTTTTTTAACCGTGATTTTTAGAGGCAATTCCTTAACTTCTGCTTTAAAATTGGCGCCGGAGAGACAATAAAATCTAGTATGTTGATATTGGTTTTTGCTGATCAGATAGACAGCATAAAAAGTTTCGCAGTTATTAACAAGGGTGGGTTGATTTTCAAAACCATTAGTGGTGGGGAAGGGTGGTTTAAGTCTTGGTTCTATACGTCGACCTTCCAGAGCGTTTAAAAGCGCGGTTTCTTCACCGCCGATATAATCATGCAGCGGTTTTTGATAAATTTCTATATTTAATTTTTGGACTTCGATCTCTGGCACTAGATAATCATTAAATTGCTGATAGTATTCTGGATTAAGATAAATAAAACCTTTAGTAGCACCAATGTTTTTCATAGCTAAACCCATGCCGGTAATAACTTGTTCGGGCCAACGTTCTAAAATGTATTTGTCTTTAAAAACACCTGGTTCTGATTCGGAAACATTGCAAATAACAAATTTTTCTTTGGCTGATTTTTTAACGGTTTGCCATTTGGCAGCTACTGGAAAATTATTGCAACCACGGCCAATAAGTTTTTGTTTTTCTATTTTTTTAACAAGATTATTAAATATCATATTGGTTAATATAATAATTATATCACAGATTAAGAGAAACAAAAAACGAGTTTTTAAACTCGTTTTTTATTCGATTACGCTTGCTGATAGACGGCGAGTAAATTTAAGAGTAATAAGAAAAGCGATAATTATAAAAATAATATTGGCCATTAAATAAATAAAAAGATCATAAAAATTAAATGTTAAAATTTTGTCTAGCAACTTAAATGAGACAAGGGTTTTTTCGCTTAGAAATATTAAACCCTGAAAACAAAGACTGGAAACTATGGAAAGAACCACGAAAGACATAAAGGAACGATTGGTGAGGAAATTTTTAGTCAGCAGATATAAAATAGTAACAACGAAGTACATGATAATCAGGTGTAGGCCAAAAGGAAAAATTGAAAACAGACCAAAAAGAAAACCGGCGCTTAGCGACCAGAGAAAGCTTTTTTCTAATCCAAAAATCATTAATAAATAGGCTATTAAAGCCGGCCAAAGATTAAGACGCCAATCAATAACAATGATGATCTGACTAAAAATAAAAGTTAAAAAAGCCAGAGCAAAATTAAATAATATTTTTTTTAACATATTTATTCTTTACTTAAAATAACAGCAACCGTTTTTATGTTTTTAAAATTAGCCGGAGAAACAATTTCGGCACTTTTAAAAATATCTTTTTTTTCATCGACAATAGCTCCTACTTCCCCAATAATTAAACCGGGTGGAATATAATTATCTTGTCCTGAAGTGACAATTAGATCTTGGGTTTTAATAATAGAGTTTTTTAGTAAATAGATTAATTCTAATGAAATGTTGTGAGTGCCTGCTACAATACCAGAGGTTTGGCTTTGACCAGCCAAAGAAGCACTTAATCGACTGGCGGTGCTGATTATGAGTAGAAAAAACGATTGGCTGTGATTAGTTTTTATAATTTTTCCTATGACCGCGCCATTTTCGTTAACCACTGCCATGCCAGTTTTAATGCCGTCTTTTTCACCACGGTTAATTAGGTAAATAAAGGGATTGTTTTCATAACTTTTGGCTATTATTTGTGCATTAACGAAGTTAATTTTTTGTGCTTGAAGATAAGAATTTTGAGCATTAATTAAATTTTGTTCTTCAATAAATATTTTTAAATCAGAGAGTTGTTTTTCTAGCTCACTAATTTTATTTTTTAAGGATGCGTTTTCGGTTGCCAGATTTACTTTGTTGAACAGGGGGTTTATTTTTTTTTCCACGTTATGACCCCAATCGAAACCCAGGCTGTGAAGAGGAGAGCTAATAAAAATTAATAGATTTTCCAGAGGCTTTGAGATAGATAAATAATGGGCAATTATAATCAAGATGACTATTAAACCCGTTTGGAAGAAATAATTTTTAGATAAAGATTTTTTCATGTTTTATTCTTTACTAATGTTTATTAACAAATCTTTCATTTTTTCTATATCTTCTAGGACAATACCGGTGCCGCGGACAACGGCCGTGGCGGGATCATCTATTATTTTAGTGGGAATTTTTGTTTCGTTTAAAATTAAACGTTCGATGCCTTTTAATTGGGCGCCGCCACCACACAGAACCATGCCGCGTTCATAGATTTCGGAAACCAAATCGGGGGGCGTATTTTCAACAGTAGATTTAATATTGTCAACGATAATATTAATGGTTTTAGAAAGGGCATAGCGGATTTCTTCATCGGTTATTTTAATAGCTCGTGGTAGACCGGTATAAAGATCGCGGCCACGGATTTCCATAACCATTTTTTCAGCTAAAGGATATGCTGAACCAATATAGTGTTTAATGTTTTCGGCCGAATTTTCACCGACAAAAAGATTATATTTTTCGCGGACATAATTGATAATATCCCAGTCTAATTCCGAGCCGGCAATTTTTAATGATTTGGAACTAACTACGCCAGACAAAGAAATAACGGCGATTTCAGTAGTGCCGCCACCAAAATCAATAATCATATTACCGATTGCTTCGGTGATTGGTAAACGCGCACCAATCGCAGCTGCCAGCGGTTCTTCAATAATATAAACTTCTCTGGCACCGGCAGAAAGAGCAGCATCTTCGACCGCTTTTCTTTCTACTTCAGTGATATCCAAAGGAACGCCGATTACTACTCGGGGTCGAGGAGCTGATAAAAAAGATTCACGGTGAACGCGATCAACAAAATATTTTAATGTTTTTTCAGTGACTTCAAAGTCAGAAACAATACCATCCATTAAGGGTCTAACCACAGAAATATGGGCGGGATTTTTGCCAATCATTTTTTTGGCTTCTTCACCAATAGCTACAATTTGTTGATTTTTGTTATTAATAGCTACGACCGATGGTTCGTTAACAACAATACCTTTGCTTTTGACATAAACAGAGGTGTTAGAAGTGCCTAGATCAATACCCAGATCATAGGAGAATTTGCCGAGTAAATTTTTAAACATATTGGGTAATTAAAAATAGAATAACTTCAACTACCAATTTAACATCATTTTTTTGTTTTGTCTAATACTTAAAAACTCCGTTATTAGCACGGAGTTTTTAAGTTGAAATTAAGCTTTTTGTTCGATAACCAAGAGGCGCGATTTGGCTTGTTTTAACTTATCTTTAATTTTGATAATATTACGATAAATTTTTTCGGTTCGGTAAGTTATTTCTTCCCAGTTATAATAAAGACGAACATAGTTTTTTGCTTTTAGACCAACCTGGTGAACCAATCGAGGCTCGTTTAAAAGATGGATTATTTTTTTAGTTAAGTCGATAACGTTTTTATTTTCAAAATCGAAGCCAACAGCTCCAGTTTCTGTGTTACCAGAAATTAATTCAAAATTTTCTGGAATATTGGAAACCAAAATACTTTTACCATAGGACATAGCTTCTAAGATAGCTATTGATAAACCCTCTGATTCAGACGGTTGAACATAAAGATAGGAGTGACGAAACAGGACGTCTAGGTTGGCTCCAGTTTGTACGCCAGTAAAAACAATATCGGAGCGGCCGCGCGTCAAGGTTAATAAAAATTTTTGATAATCTTCGGTAAAGGCAGTTGAACCAACAATTACCAGCTTGTAAGCGGCAAATTTTTTGTTACTTTTAATATCTTTAAAAGCTTCAATAAGATAATGAATGCCTTTGTGTTTAACAAGACGAGAAACTACTAAGAGATATTTGTTTTTTTCTAGATTGAAAGCTTTAAGAATTTTTTCTGATTGTGCATTGTTTTTTTCGGGGATAGAGACACCATTGGGAATATAGGTAGCAGCGCCACGATAATTGGCGAGGCAGAAATTTTGTAAACTGCGAGAAACAGCAATGGCATCATCAGCAAAAAGGCAGGCAAAACGAGCACCCAATTTTAGCATGTTTTTGGCGAAAAAACTCCATTTTTGGTGTTCCCAATCAGCAGAGTGAACAGTGGCAACCACTTTTGTCTTACGGCTTAATATTTTTGGTAACCAAGACAAAAGAGAAGGACCAACACCTTGAAAATGAATAATATCTACTTTTTCTTTAAAAATAGCATGGAAAACAGCTAAAAAAGAGTGCGTAATAGCATCAAGATTTTTAGTCTTTAAAGAGGGCAGGCTAATTAGGTGCACTTGCTCATATTTTTTATATTCTTTTGGTACCCAAGGGGTTCGGGTATAAACAATGACATCGTGTCCAATTTTAGCAAGCCGAACAGAAAGTTCTTCCACGTGTGTTTCTACGCCGCCTTGAGAAACAGGAATTCCCTTTTGGCCAATAAAAGCTATTTTAATCATATGTTTGGATAAATTTATTATTTTAGTTTAGAATAAGAAATTATAGCAAAAAAAACATAAAATGTCAAGATAAGTTATCCACAGTTGGTAATTTAGTATTTTAACCCAAAAATCAGGTATTTAAAAGATAAATTAATGGATAAAACAAGGTTTTTTAGTTCATCGATTTTTGTTAACTCTACAAATAAAGCTTTATAAGTGCTATATTTAATATATGACCATAGATCGCATTATTCAATTAATAAAGAAAAATAATCCAAAGGCAGATCTAGATTTGGTGCGTTTGGCATATGATATGGCAGAAGAAGCCCATCGGGGCCAAAAGAGATCGAGTGGCGAGGAATATTTGCAACACCCGTTGGAAACAACCTATAAATTGGCAGAATATAACTTGGATTTGGCTACTATTATTGCTGGCTTGTTGCATGATGTGCCAGAAGAGACTGATAGAACTTTAGATCAAATAGAAAAAGATTTTGGCGAAGAGGTGGCCCATTTGATAGAGGGGGTGACAAAATTGGGAAAAATTAAATATCGCGGTTTAGAGAGATATGCAGAGAATTTGCGTAAAATGTTTGTGGCAATTGCCGAGGATGTACGAGTAGTGTTTATTAAGTTTGCTGATCGGATCCATAATTTAAAAACACTTTATGCCCTGCCACCCGTTAAACAGCAACGTATTGCTCGAGAAAGTTTAGAAATATATGCTCCCATTGCCAATCGTTTGGGCATGGAAGAAATTAAAGGTGAATTAGAAGATTTATCTTTTCCCTATGTTTATCCGGAAGAATATAAATGGGTGTTACAGATTTCAAAAAAGAGATATGAAGAACAAAAGAAATTTACAGATCAGGTTATTAAAATCATTAAAAAAGAATTAGTGGAAAATTCCGATGTTAGTTTGGTTTTAATTGAAGGCCGAGCTAAAAGGTATTATTCTTTATATCAAAAATTGTTGCGCAAGGAAATGGATATTGATAAGATTTATGATCTGGTGGCATTAAGAATTATTGTTAGTGGGGTTGATGATTGTTATCAGGTATTAGGGCATATTCATAAGTTATGGGCGCCAGTGAAAGGTAGAATTAAAGATTACATTGCTCAACCCAAACCAAACGGTTACCAATCACTGCACACGACTGTTTTTGGCCCAGAAGGCAGAATTACTGAGTTTCAGATTAGAACAGAAAAGATGCATCAAGAATCAGAGTTGGGTATTGCCGCTCATTGGGGTTATAAAGAGTTTGGATCAGAGTATGCCAAATTAACCAAAGAAAGATTAAAATGGATGCAAGAATTATTGGAAGAACAAAATAGAAACGTTACTCCTAAACGATATTTGAATAGTTTAAAATTAGATTTTTTTAAGAATCGTATTTTTGTTTTTACGCCCAAAGGCGATGTAATTGATTTACCAGAAGGCGCTACACCGATTGATTTTGCATATCACATTCATTCAGACGTTGGTAATAAATGTGCGGGAGCCAGGATTAACGATAAAATTGCGACTCTGGGCCATGCCTTAAAGAGTGGTGATGTGGTGGAAATAATTATTGATAAAAATCGGCACGGGCCGGCTGAAGGGTGGTTAAACATCGCGCAAACCCATTTGGCGAAAAATAAAATAAAGGCTTTCTTTAACAAAGAAAGCCGGTTGAATATTTTTAGATTTTTTAATAAAAATTAATCAACTAATTCAGTAATAAGATTTTTTAATTCTTCATCAGAATAATATTCAATTTCTATTATACCACCCCAGGAACCGCGTTTTTTTATCATGACTTTGGTATTAAGTTTTTCTTGCAAGCGCAATTCGAGCTCTCTTAAAAAGGGGTCTTTTTTTATTTCCCGCGAATAACTTTTAACTTTAATTTTATCAGCTTCTTTTTTTATATCAGAAACAGTTAACTCAGTTTGAATAGCGCGACGATACAGTTGCTCCCGTTTTTGATCGTCTTTTACTTCTAAGATTACTTTGGCTTGACCAAGTGTAATTTTATAGTTAGAGAGACCTTGCTGGATGTCTGGGGGCAAACTTAATAAACGCAGGGTATTAGAAAATTGTGATCTAGAAATACCTAAGCGCCGGGCAGCCTCATCATGCGAAAGACCAAATTCTTCCAGTAGTTTTTTATAACTTTCCGCTTTTTCAATTGGGTTTAAGTCTTGGCGCTGAATATTTTCAATGAGAGATAATTCTAATTTCTCTAATTCTTTAGCTGAGCGCACAATAACCGGAACTTCTTTTAAACCAGCCAGTTTGCCAGCTCTTAATCTTCTTTCGCCAGCAATTAATTCATATTCGCCAGCCAGAGTCTGGGTAACTAAGAGCGGTTGTAAAATGCCATGCTCTTTTATGGAAGCGGTTAATTCTTGCAGAGAAATTTCCTCAAAAGATTCACGCGGCTGATAGGGGTTGGTTTTAATTTGATTAATTGGTAAAGATAAAATTTGATTAGCATTACCGCGTTTTATTTTAGGCAAATATGGCACTTCGGTATTATTAAAATTGATATTGGGCGTGTTGGTTGAATTGTTTTGCCCACCGATTAAAGAAGACAAGCCTCGGCCAAGAGTTTTAGTATTTGGAATTGACATAAAATTTATAAAACATGTTAAGATAATTATAATTCATTTTTTAATTTTTCACATTTTATGGTTAATGTTTAGTGTATGCTAATAATTCACGGGCAAGGCGTTCATAGGCTTTGGCCCCGCGGCCGGCAGGGTCGTAGTGCAAAATATGTTTGCCAAATGATGGCGCTTCGGCCAATTTAGCATTTCTTGGAATGACGGTGCGAAAAATTTTATTAGGGAAATAGTGATAAAGTTCATTAAAAACTTCTTTAGCCAATTTGTTACGTTCGTCATACATGGTCATAACCGCGCCTAAAATATTAAGATCTGGTTTAAGGTGCTCTTTAATTAGACTGACGGTATTTAGAAGCTGGCCCAAACCTTCAAGGGCATAATATTCACACTGCACTGGAATTAAAATGTCATCAGCGGCTACTAAACCATTAATAGTTAAAAGGCCAAGCGATGGTGGTGAATCAATAATAATATAATCAAAATCATGGCGAATTTCTAATAATTCTTGATGCAGGCGATATTCACGCTGGGGGGCGTTGGCTAATTCAATATTAGCGCCAGCTAGATTTTGATTGGTGGGAATTATTTTTAAGCCCAGTGGTTCGAGTGGTAAGGATACTTGACGTAAACCATAAGGCCCCATTAAAACTTCATAAAGTCCAGCAGAAATGTTTTTATGATCAATACCAGCGCCAGAGGTGGCATTGGCTTGTGGATCCAAATCAACCAATAAAACAAAATTACCTAAGTGCGCCAAATAGGCGGCCAGATTGACAGCGGTGGTGGTCTTCCCTACCCCGCCTTTTTGATTAACTACAGAAATAATGCGTGACATTAAATTAAAATTATAAATTTCAAATTTGAAATCCGATTTTATTATAGCATTTTTTTAAAAAAAATACAGCCCTCTTGATAGCTGTAAGAATTTATAAATAAGAAAAGATTTTTTATAAATCTTCCAAATCATCAGAAACAATATCTAATTCATTGGAAGCGGAGTCATTGATTTTTGGGGCTGTTATTTTTTGATTATGATCAGGAGTAGAAAGAGATTGATCATTAGTAAAATTTTCAAAAGTTGGTGACGGATTATTTTTTAATTCGCCCGAGGGCAATTCTTCGTGTTCTTCGGTTTCCAGAAGGTTAGTTTTAACTGGTGGCAACATTTCTTCTGGTGGAGCTTCAAGAGTTGGTTGGGTAAGATTGGTTTCTGATTCGTTATTAACTTTTTTTATTACATTTTCTACAGCAGCCCAGAGAGAAGGATAATCAACTGGCACCAAAATGACTGCCGTGTCGCCTGGCTGGCCTTTAAAATAGGTAATAGAAGCAGTTAAGACATTAAATTTTCGACCATCGCCCGAAATAACAGCATAACCATCTTCAGTGGTAATAATAGTCCCGGTTAAGCGTTCTTGTTCAATGGGCTTTGTTTGTTTGTAAATAAAAGTACCGTCTGGCTGGATGGTCAATTTCATCTGATCACCAGCGACCAATTTTGACTTGGAGGCATAATTAGCCGGAATGCTATATTCTTTGCCATCAGTGCCAATCATGTGTTGGCCGTTGAAAACACCTTCAATGCTTTTAGTATCATTATCTTCTGAAAGCGGGGTAAGAGCACGGGCTCTTTTTTTGGCGATTTTGTTAAGATTTTTTTCATTACCGCCCAACAAATCAATCATGTCTTTGGCTTGATTAATGGCGATTTCGGCGGTTTCAATATATTGTTTGAGCTCAATTAATTGATTTTGATTCATATTTTATTTTTATTTTTTGATTTAAATATTTTTCCACAGTTTAATTATAAAGAGCTTTTAATGGTTTGTCAAAATTTGGCAGAGCTGATGAATATTGATATAATAAAAAGGTTAATATCTATGGTGGAAAATATAGCAAAAATTTTTTTAGAACCAATTAAACCGTCACAAACAACGGAGATTTTTGTGGCGAATAACGAAGAATCAGAAGAATCCGGCCTGGGTCATTTTTTTATAATGATTAGCGTTGAATCGCGGGAGAAAGGATTAAAAGAAAAAATTAAAGAATTTATTGATTGGGCAGAAAAAACTTATTATGCCTCGCCAGTGCCTAATGTGGAAAGTTCCTTAGAGACGGTTTGCCAGCAAATTAATCAAGCTTGGTTTGATTTTTTTAATAAGCCAGCTTTGTGGCTGCAGAAAGTAAATATTTTGGTGGGAGTGATTGCTGATGATGTTTTGGTTTTTAGTAATAGCGGGCATTTCTCTGGTTATTTAGTGAGAAATAAAAAAATTAATTCTATTTTAGCAGCTAATCAGTTTTCTTTAGAGGATAAAATCTTAACGCAAATTACTAGCGGAGAAATTTTACCGGGAGACGCAATTATTTTTGCTAATTACAATTTGTTTGATTTTTTTTCTTTGGAAAAAATAAGAGAAGTGCTTAGTAAATTAAATGCGGATCAGGCGAGCGAACATTTTAAAAACCTGCTACAAGAAAGCGCACATGTGCCGTTAATTAACGGTATTATTTTAAAAGCTTCTGGGGTAGAATTAGAAATTGAAAAAAACAAAGTTGATAACCGTAAATATTTGGAAGAATGGTTTGGTTCACGGGAATCAATGCAGCAGCTGGATAATTTGGAAAAAAGAACGGGCAGAACGCTGACAGCATCTGTTTGGCCTAATATTCAAAAAATTGTACGATTATTATTTTTTTGGCGACATCGGCGCAAGGACGATAAAAAAGAGACAAAAAATTTAAAATTACCACAAATAAAAGAAAAAAAAGATACGGCTAAGATTTTTAAAAAAATTAAAAATTTAATTACCAATTTTTGGGGCCTAATTGGAAAGACAATAACAAATTCGATTAAGAACCGTCAATTATTGTTAATAGTGATTATTGTTTTAATTATAGCTATTGGCGGTAGCGTAGCATATTTAAGATGGCACCAAGATAAGGTAAAAGTGTCTGATTTTTATCAGCAAATTTTTAGAGAGGTGGCTGATAATAAAACGGCAGCAGAAGCAGCTTTAATTTATAATGATAAAGAAAAGGCTACGGAGTTTTTGACAGTAGCCAAAGAATTGATAAGCAATAATTTAACCACTAAGACGCCAGAAGAATGGCGAATGGAATTAGAAAAAAAACAAATTGAGGTATTAAATTTGTGGAACAAAATTAATAATATTTATCAAATTGGATTAGAAAATGAAATAGATTTATTTTTAACCGGTGAACAACAGGTTAATCAGATAATGATTGATAAGGATAATATTTACGCTTTAACTAATCTGGGCGTAATGTATCAGGTAGTTGATAATGCAACAAAAGAAATTTGGCGACAAGACAAAATAAATATTTGTGGTTTTGATCAAAAAAGCCAATTTGTTTGTCAGGATCAAGATAATAATTTTTGGTTGAGAAATATTTTGGGGGAGTTTAAAAAAATTAATGTGGTTTTGAATGGCACGGCTACTAAATTCATCGTTTATAATGATAGAATTTATGCCCTAGATAATAATAAGCCATTTTTAGTTAAGGTTAACAACCCTTGGGGCGATGCTCCAGAAGTGGTAAGTTGGTACGAAGTCAAAAAAGAAATATTATTGGGAGTTAAGGATATGGCCATTGATGGTAATATTTGGTTAGCGAAAGAGGGAGAAGTTATAAAATTATTTAAGGGAAAAAGTGAAAATTTTCAGTTATTAAAATTGGATAAACCGTTAGGAAAAAATATTTTAATCGAAACCAATAGTGATATTTCCTTAATTTATATATTAGACGCTGATAATCAACGGCTGATTGTATCAGATAAAAATGGCAACATACAAAAACAGTTTATTAATGAAAACTTGAGACAAGCTAAGAGTATCGGCATAATGGTAAACGCTGTTTGTTTTACTGACGGAAAGAAAATTTATCGGTTTGATTGGGAAAATAATTAACAAGCAGTGATCAATATAATTTTAAAACAACCGTTTAAAGCGGTTGTTTTAAATAAAATAAAATTAACAAAATTTTATTTTAAATTAACCGTGGCGCCAGCTTCGGTTAGTTTCTTTTTCATTTCCTCGGCTTGTTCTTTTTTTACGTGTTCTTTTAAAACCTTAGGTGCACCTTCAACGAGATCTTTGGCTTCTTTTAAGCCCATTTCGGTTAATTCACGCACCACTTTAATTACAGCGATTTTATTATCGCCAGCGGCAGCTAATTCTACAGTAAAGTCGGTTTTTTCTTCTTGGACTTCAGCTTGAGCGCCAGGGGCGCCAACGGCCCCCATCATTACAGGGGCGGCAGCAGAAACGCCAAATTTTTCTTCCAGAATTTTGACTAATTCGGAAAGATCTAGAACAGACATTTTTTCAATCTCGGAAACCAAAGATTGAAATTTGGCTGGAATTTGAATTTCTTTTTTTTCTTCTGACATAGAATTATGAGTAATCAGTAATTTGTAATTAGTGAATTGATTATTGGTTACTGATTACAGATTATATAATTAATTATTAATTATTTTTTATCTTTAAGAGCATTTAAGACATTGACTAAATTGCGCAGATTGCCAGCTAAGACATTAACTAAACCACCGAGCGGAGCTTTAATAGTGCCAATAGTCTTGGCAATCAATTCGTCTTTGGAAGGCAATCTTGATAAAGCAATGATATTTTCGGCATTGAGCCATTTGTTTTCTAGCATCCCGCCAATAATTTTGAAATTTTCTTTGTTTTTAATAAATTTGGCTAAAATTTTAGCGCCAACAATTTCATCTGGGGAAGTAGTGACAGTGATATTGCCGCGCAAATCTTCAATTTTTAAATCAGTAATATTTTTATCAGCCAGAATTTTATTAAGCAGGGTTTTTTTAACAACTTCATGATTGGCGCCTTCTTTTTTAAGTTCCTGGCGTAAAGCAAAGTCATCATTTACTGGCAGTTTTTCAAAGGTGGAAAAAATGATTGATTTTGATTGACCAATTTTTTGATTAACAGTGTCGAGCACTTTTTGTTTTTGAGCTTTGGTTTTGGGCATATATATAACAATTTTAAATTTTTAATTTTAAATTTTAAATAAAAAAATCTACTGGTGGGGTAGACTGCGAGTAAAGATTGGCTTAAATAAGCCAAATATTATTTTCCTATGCAGGATTTATTTTTAGACCCGCAGTCTTGGGAATTAGTTGTGGATTAATTATAACAGGTTTAAAAAAGAAGTCAAATAAAAACATAGAAATAGAGAAATTAAGAAATAATGGAGAAAGAAATTATAGATTTTTATAATATTTAAATATTATCGCCAGATCTTGAGAGCTTGGGGGCTGATGGTAATTTGGTAGGGCGGGTTAATTTTGGTGATCGGATCGCCATCGATTTGAATAGGATGAGAAAAAATATCTAAAGGAGCAATGGTTATTTTTTGACCCCTCAGGCGCGTTACTTTTTTAGTGGAAAAAAAGAAATGCCAGACGCTGAATAAAAATTTAGTAAAAGAATTATAAGCCATAAACATTACTTCTAAAAAACCATCGGTAAAATCTGATTTATGGCGCGGAGTAAAGCCCAAGATATTTAGTGTGTTGGCAATAATAATGGTGCTAGCGGTGGTAGAAATTTTTTTATCATTTATTGTCATAGTAAAATTTTCTGCTTGTGGTTTGCGATGACGCAAAAAATTAATTAGATAGCCGCCAAAGCCAAATAAGTTTTTTAATTTTTGGCCGGTCGCATTAATAACTTTAGCTAAATAGCCAATAATGACCGCGTCTAAAAAATAATAATTGTCATTTAAAACACCAACATCAATTTTTATTTGTTGCCACTCCCCTATTTTATCCAAGCTATTAATATTTTTTATTAAGGAACGCGGTAAATTTAGACTGCGGGCCAAAACATTAGTGGAGCCGGCAGGAATTATTTTTAAGCCAGCGTTTGGCAAAAAATCAAGAATAAGTTTAGCGCAGGTGTTAAGCGTGCCATCGCCGCCAAGGGCGACCACTAAATCAATGTTTTTGTTTTTAAATTTTTCAAAAATTTCCCCAGACCAATCTTTTATTTCATAAGTTTCTATTTGGTGAAATTGGCGAGTTAGTTTTTTATGAATTAAATTAATAAATTTGGGTCCCAATTTTAAACCGGATTTATGATTATAAACTAAAAGGACAGATTTAAAGACAAGCATATTTTTTAGCGGAGGTGCTGATTAATGGCAGCTTCGTGTTCTTGATATGTTTTAGAAAAGATTGTTTCCTTGGATTCTTGATTTGAAAGGTAGAACCAATAATCAGAAGTTTTGGGATAGATGGCGGCCCGAATAGCAGAAAGACCAGGATTGCCAATCGGGGTTGGCGGTAAGCCGCGGTATTTATAAGTATTGTATGGCGAATCTATTTGTAATTCGTTGAGTGTTAAACTGGGGTTGCCGCCGCCGATGATATATTTTAATGAAGAGTCAACTTGTAGAGCCATATTGGCATCTAATCTTTTCCACAAGATTCCAGCCACTATTTTCATATCATTTTCTGTTTGGACTTCTTTTTCTAAAATAGAAGCCATGATTAAAATTTCATAAAGATTTTTACCCTGAGCTTTTATTTCGGTTAAGAGAAAGGGGGTTATTTTGATACTAAAATTATCTAGCATTTTTTTGACAACATCTTCAGATAACGCATCTTTGTAGATTAAATAGGTATCCGGAAACAAAAAACCTTCTAGATTGTTTTCTGGAATATCTTTCAGAAAATCATAATCATTTTTAAAATTATTGATTTTTGTCAATTCAAGTAGATCTTTTTTGTTGGCGATGATTTTATTTTGTAATAAAACATCAGCTAAGTCGTTTATTGTTTGCCCTTCAGTAAGGGTGAGAGTAATTTCGTTATCAACTTTACCAACAGAAAAAGTAGTGGCCAACTTGGCAATATTCATAGGAGTTAGCACATAATTACCAGCTTGAAGAGAAGATTCTAGACCAGCGAGATAGATATAAAATTCAAAGGCCAACTGCGATTTGATTATTTTTTCAGATACTAAATGACGGCCGATTTGATTAAGACTTTCTCCTCTGGCGATTACAAATTCTTTTTCACCTGAAAAATTAGTAGGCACATAGATTTGATAGATGATAAAGCCGACAAGAATAATAAGAAAAATAATAATCAAAAAAATAATGGTTTTGGTGGTTTTAGACATGAAATAATACTGTTAATTAAATTATTTAAATTTTAGCATTTTTAAGACGAGATAGTCAAAACTAAAAATCCGACCTAAAGGTCGGAGTTACAAATTTCAGTTAATATTTTTTCCGCGGTCTTTGGCCAGTCAAAATTTTTGAGTCGTTCGTGGCCGGCGATGATTAAATCTGTCTGTAGTTTTTCATCAGTAATAATTTTTTCTAATTTATCAGCAATGGCTAGAGGAGAATTGGGGTCGGCATACAGACAGGCATCGCCACCGATTTCTTTTAAAACTGGAATATCTGAAGCAAGAACTGGCAGGCTAAAATCAAAGGCCTCTAAAATTGGAAAGCCAAAGCCTTCTTCTTTGGAGACAAGAACAAGAGCGGCGGATTCGCGGAGAAGTTCGTATTTTTTTTCTTCACTAATAAAACCCAGAAATTCGATTGAATTATGAATTATGAATAATGAATTATGGTTTTTTTTAAATTCTTCATCAATTTTGCCCGCTAAAATCAACTTGTAATCCGGGTGTGTGGTATGAAATATCCCAAAAGCCTTGATTAAATTATTAATATTCTTTTTTTCTTCCACTCGACCGAGATAGAGAATCTGTTTCTTTTTTTCTCCATAATTCAACTGTCCGCCATTGGCTTCGCCAGCAGGTGATGTCAGGCGGGTAATTCCAGACTCATAATTCCGTATTTTATAGCCCCAAGGAGTGATGATAATTTTGTCAGAGTTAATTTTGGCATATTTTAATAAATCATTCTTTACCGCTTGGGTTGGGACAAAAATTTTGGCACATAACTTTTTAGCTAGCCATAAATCAAGATTGAGAATTAATTTCTGTTTAAAAGAATATAGTCGGGGTTGTTTCTTAAAAGCAATGTCGTGAATAATACGATAGTAACGAGTAATGCGTAATGAGTAATGCAGGAAAAGCAATAATAATGGCAAAGCGTGGACGGGAAAAAACACCACCTGCGGCGGATGTAAAATTAATTCAAAAGCGAGGCGGATTTGCGTCCAAAAGAATTTAAACGGCCATTTCAAAATCCGCTGGTTTTGTTCTGGCAACCAGTCAATTTTTTCTGGAGTGTAAAAAATAAAATTAATTTCCTGTCCCTTAATTTCTTTATTTCTTAATTTCTTAATTTCCCCCAGCAATTCGTCTGACACTTTTTCTACTCCAGTCTTTTTGATTTTTGAGATGCTACGTGAAGCATCGACACCGATAGTCATAATTAATACGAATTACAAATATTTACAAATATACCAATTTTAATATAGATTTAAGATTCTTTTGAAAATGATTCCTTTATTGGTAAAATGGGCTAAAATGGCTAGTTTTAATTTTGTTGCTTTTAGATAAGCAAAGGTTTGAGTGATGTATTGCTGGGAAAAATGATCACCAACTTTTATTTCTAAAATTATTTTATTTTCAATTAAAAAATCGGCTAAATAAAAACCAATATTTTCATCTTTATATTTTAATTTAGCATATAATTGGCTTTTAAAATTTAAATGCTCGTTAGTAAAAGCTTTTATTAAGGCACGTTGATAATATTTTTCTTGATAACCATAACCCAGATTATTAAAAACAGAGTATAAAATACCGACTATTTTATAACTTAATTCAGGATAAATAACCTTTTTATCCATATTGTTTTTATTTTTTATTTGTATATTCGTATTGATTAGTAATTTGTATTATACTGTCAATAAATCTTTCTTCACTAAATTTTTTAGCTTGGGCTTCGCAGCCAGCGCGCATTTTGAGGGCAGTCTCTGGCGTGAGCCATTCTACCGCTTTGATAATATCTTCAATAAATTGTTCATTAACCCCCCCTGCACCTTCCCTTGGTAAGGGGAGGACTTGGGACGCTGAAATAAATTTACCAGTTTTTTCATCAATAATAGTTTCTTTAAGTCCACCGTCAAAAACACCAATACACGGCTTGCCAGCTGACATTGATTCCAAGGGCGTCATGCCAGCATCTTCGTTGATCGGAACATAGATTGAGGCAATGCAGTGTCCAACAAGCTCAGCTAATTGTTTATCATCAACCCAGCCAATAACTTTAATATTATTATAGCCAGTGGCTAATTTTTTAACATTTTCAAAATCATCACCAGCTGAAGCGATAATTAATTTTTTATCGGGCATTTTTTGAAAAGCACGCACCACATCCCCTACTCTTTTTAGTTTGTCAACGCGGGAAAAAGATAAATAATAATCACCTTGTCCTAGCCATTGGAATTTGTCAGTCTGAATTGGTGGCCAAACAACAATAGAATTGTGGTTTAAGTATTTTTTAATCCGATCTTGGACATTTCTTGAATTGGCAATAACGGTGTCCATCTGATTAAATCCCCATTGGTAAACCAAACGGCTAAAAGGAATAGCACACCAGAGAATGATTCTTTTCCACCAAACTTTATTTTTTAAATAATAATTTTTTAAGTCAAAAGCGTGGCGGACTGGGGTGTGGCAATAGAATATTTTTTTTACACCCGGACGAACATTGTGAGCCGCAGACAAACAATTATTGCCGGAAAAAATCACCAAGTCGTAATCGCGGATAAATTTGGTTTTGAAATAAAAAAGCCACTGGAACTTGAGATAGCGCCAGCCGCTGGTTTGGGAGGGGTTGCCCAGGACAAATAATTTGTGGGGCACTTCACTTTTGGGATAACATTCACTATCGCTCCAAAATCCAGTGCAGATATCAGCACCGAGTCCTTTAGCCATAATCAAAACTAGGCGTTCGGCTCCGCCCCGAAACATAAAACGATCGTGGATGATGAGAATTTTCATGAAAGCATTAAAGCACCAGAACATTAAAGCAAATTTTTTTATGTTTTAATGTTTAAATTAATTTTTTAATAATTTGCCAATACCATTTCATTAGTGGATTGCCAATTTTATCTAATAAAAAATTTTTAGTTTCTTGAAAACGAATTTCTGCCTGGAAGTTTTTTAGAAGCTCTTTGTCCCCTATTTGGCGTTGAGCCTGAATAATTTTTCTTTCAGTCATAATTTCAAACCAATGCCACAGAAGCCAAAGTCGTGATTTAATAAATTGCCAAAAATAACCATTTTTAAGGCTAAAAAGTAACTGGCCAAAAGACATAATTAATTCCATGAGTAAAATTAAAAATAAAGTTTTCCATTGATAAAATTTTAAAATTAAATATAAACGATTTTTTTCCATCCAAAAATATCTTTGTGGATTTTTTTGAGTGGGAAAATGATAATCATGATAAACAACTGATTTTGTGGCTAAAACTATTTTATAGCCTTGCAAACGAGCACGTAAACATAAATCAGAATCTTCATGATAAGAGAAATATTTTTTATCAAAAAGACCAATTTTTTTTAACATGGAAGCGGTATATAAGACAGCAGCGCCAGAGGCGTAAGTAATATCTTCAAGGGATGTTAATTGGGGAGAGTTATTGATTTTTTGGTGGTTGCCATTAGTCCAGCCATAGCCGAGGTAATGAAGTTCGTTACCACAGGAATTTATTTCTTGGTGATTTTGATAATATAAAATTAACGGTTGAACAACACCAATTTTAGGATCGGTTTTTGTTTTATCGACTAGCTCGGTTAAAAAATTTTGTTCAACACTGATATCTTGATTAAGCAAAACAAGATAATCGGCGCCATGAGCCAGGGCGTATTGCATGCCAATATTGTTGCCTAAAGCAAAACCAAAATTTTTTTCTAATTCGATTAAAGAAAAGTTGGGCAAATTAAGTTTTTCTAAAAATTCTCTAGAACCATCAGTAGAATTAGAATCAAGGGCGATAATTTTTATTTTTTCTGGCGGATAAGCTAAATTTTCCAGATCATGAAAAAGCCGTGGTAAATATTTAAGGCCATTCCAGACGAGAATGATTAGGTAAACCATGTGTTTAAGCACGAAATTCTAAATTCGAAATTCGAAAAAATATTTTTTCGAATTTTGTGCTTAGAATTTTGAATTTTTTACTTAGTGGCTAGAAGCGAACGCTTATAAGCGTCTAAATTATCAAGGGCGATGCCAGTGCCTTTAGCCACGCACAAAAGCGCCTCATCGGCCACATAGGCCGGTACGCCAGTAGCTTGACCGAGAAGTTTATCAATATTACGCAATAGGGCGGTGCCGCCAGAAAGAACCATACCTTTATCCATAACGTCAGCTGAAAGTTCGGGCGGTGTTTTATGTAAAACATTTTTTACAGCACTAACAATGCCCTCAAGTTCGTTTTTAATAGCTTCGGTAATATCATCAGAAGTCATTTCAATTATTTTAGGTAGACCAGAAACCAGGTCGCGTCCTTTAACATCTCTCCTTAATGGTTCTTCTAAATACATAGCAGAACCAATTTCTATTTTTGTTTCTTCGGCTGTACGTTCGCCAATTGCTAAGTTATATCTTTTACGAGTAAATTCTTGAATAGCATAATCTAATTTGTTGCCGCCAATACGAACTGAAGTGTTGGCAACAATACCACCAAGAGAGATAACGGCGACTTCGGAAGTGCCACCCCCCATATCAACAATCATGTGTCCAGAAGCTGAGCCAATCGGCACATTGGCGCCAATCGCTGCGGCAATTGGTTCCTTGATAATATAGGCGGCTTTAGCGCCGGCAGCTAGCGTAGCATCAATGACGGCTCGTTTTTCAGTGGAGGTGATACCAGCGGGTACAGCCACCATAACTTCTGGCCGAAAAAAACGAACACCACCCAAAGCTTTATTGATGTAATAACGAATCATGGCTTCGGTGGTTTTGTAATCAGCAATGACACCTTCTTTAAGTGGACGCTGAGCAATAATGGTGTCGGGAGTACGGCCAATCATTTCTTTGGCGTCATCACCGACAGCTAAAACCTTTTTATCAACCACAGATAAAGCAACAACCGACGGCTCGTTAATAATAATACCTTTACCTGGCAAGTATACCAGGGTATAGGTAGTGCCTAAATCAATGCCAATTTTTTTAATAAACATAAAGCTTGTTTTGTGCTTTAATTTTAGATGATAGAGCCTGATTTTGTCAATTTAAAAAATCCCGTGGAAAACGGGATTATTTATTATCTATAGAAACAGTGATAATACTTTGGTCTTTGATTAATTCAACTTCAACTGTTTGCTTAAGGACTTGCCAGGAAAGAACCTTGCCCTTACCTTGTGGCGTATTGATAGTTGAACCGATGGCCGGTAATTTTTTACTTAATTCTTCGTATAATTCTTGTTCAAATTTTAAGCAACATTTAAGACGGCCGCAGACACCAGTTAGACGTTCATTGCCCCGATGGGCTATTTGTTGAGAAACACTATAATTAGAAGAAATTTGATTTATTTTACCAGACAAAAAAGTTTTACAACAAAGTTTTTTTCCGCAGGAGCCAATTTCGCCCAAAGAACGAGCTTCATCGCGCACGCCAATCTGATATAATCTAATTGATTTTTGAAAAGTGTGGGTTAGATCTTTAACTAGTTGTCGGAAATCAACGCGGCCTTCAGCAGTAAAATAAATTGTTAGACGGCCACCATCGAAAGAATAATAAAGATCAATTATTTTCATGTCTAATTGATGCGTGGTAATAACTTGGTGACAAATTTCAAGGTCGTGATTTTTATTTTTTAGACGTTCGGTAATTTTATCTAGATCTGCTTTATTAGCCCTACGAATAATTGGTTTGATTTCGTTTTCGGAATCAGCTTCATTAATTTCTTTAAAATTAATAATTTTACCAATTTCAGTACCGAGATCTGTTTTGACAATTACTTGATCATTGATTTTAAAATTATGATTTTCTGGATTAAACCAATAAGTTTTTGAGAGCGGTGTAAATTGTATTTCAGCTATTTTCATGAAAATTAAATTTAAGTCTGAGCACTTTTTTGGGCATGGAATTTAATTTATATCTCTAAGCGAACAATTTTTTTTATTTCTATTTTTTCGCCCAATTTGGCCGTATATGAATCAACTAGATTTTTGATAGTTTGTTTGTCATCTTTAATAAATTTTTGTGATAACAAACAGATTTCACTAAAATATTTTTCGAGTTTGCCGTTAATAATTTTTTCTTTAATTTCTGATGGTTTTTGATCATTTTTTAGCTCTTCCTCGTATATTTTTTTTTCTTGATTAATAATTTCTTCTGGGACATCATCAGAGGAAATATAGAGAGGGTTCATGGCGGCTGTTTGCATCGCGAGATCATGAGCCAATGTTTTAAATTCTGAATTTTTAGCAACAAAATCTGTTTCACAGGCCAGCATAACCAAAGCAGCCACTTTGCCATTCATGTGGACGTAGGCTTCAATCAAACCATCCTTAGCAATTCTTTCTTGCTGTTTTTTGGCCGCAATTTTTTGCCCCATTAAACGAAGTATTTCTAAAGCTTTATTTTCATCGCCATTAGCATCAGTTAGTGCTTTTTTAGCATCCATCATGCCGGCACCAGTAAGTTGACGTAATTTTTGTATAGTTTGCGCATCGATCATATTTTTGTTTTATTAATTAGTGGAGTTGGCCGTAGACAATAATTCTTTTTGGCCATCTTTAATTGCTTCGGCAACGAGCCCGATGATCAATTCTAGAGTTTTAGAAGCATCATCGTTGGCTGGAATGGGATAGTCGATATTAGATGGATCAGCGTTGGTATCACAAATAGCGATTGTGGAAATTTTCATTTTTAACGCTTCCTGCAAAGCAGTTTTTTCTTCACGAGCAGAAGCAACAAAAATCAAGGCGGGTAATTTTTGCATATTTTTAATGCCGGCAATTAAGAAACGTAATTTTTCCATAGTTAAAGAAAATTCTTGGCGTTCTTTTTTGGTATATTTTTCTTCATAATCATTAGCGGCTTCTTGCTGTTCTAGTTTTTCCAATTTTTTTACCAAACCATTAATAACTTTAAAATTGGTTAGCGTGCCGCCGAGCCAGCGCTCGATAATATAGGGCATGTTAGAGTCGAGAGCGTATTTTTTAATAATATCACGGGCTTGAATTTTGGTACCAACTAATAAAATTTGTTCGCCATGAGCGGCGGTTTCTTTGATGATATTAAGTGCCAAAGTCAATTGTTCTTTTGTTTTAGTAAGATTAATAATGTGAACATTGTTTTTTTGCCCATAAATAAAATCAGCCATCTTTGGGTGCCAACTGGCTGGTTTGTGGCCGAAATGTGCTCCGGCCCGCATTAATTCTTTTTCGGTTGGAATAGTCATATTTTTCTCCTTAATCCGCTGTCACTTTCTTTTTAATCAGGCTTTTAGAAACAGGAGAGCCGATTAATCCAGTGACATGTGTTTTAATTAGTGTTTTTTAGTATAACATAAATAAAAAATAAGGCAAGACCGAATAAAATTTAATGATTGACAATTAATATTTGACATAGAATAATGTTAGTGATATAGTAATTTTGTTGTTACTTAATTTTATTGCTTTTAACATTAATCTTGTGTAGTCAATTTTTATTGTATGAAAAAAGATATTCACCCCAAATATTATCCTGAGGCTAAGGTTTCTTGTGCTTGTGGCAATGTTTTTGCCGTGGGTTCAACCTTGCCAGAAATTAAGGTGGAGATTTGTTCGGCTTGTCATCCATTTTTTACGGGTAAACAAAAATTGGTAGACACCGCCAGAAGAGTAGAAAAATTTGAAACTCGAGCAGCTAAGAAAGATGCTAGTAAAAAAGGAAAAAACACCAAAAGACGTGAATTGAAACAAAAAAGAGTGGCGCGAGCAACCGGTGACACAGTAATAAAAAAAGAAAAATAACTATTTTTTAAAAACCCGCTTAACTGATGGAGCGGGTTTTTAATTTGTTATTTAATTATGGTGATAAACTTAATTTATTAATTATGAAGATTAATATTAATTTTTATGGAAGAAAAAATTTTAAATTTAAAAAATAAACTGAAAGACTTGGAAATAAGCTTACAAAATAAGGAAAATTTAGCTGACATTAAAAAGTATACCGCCTTATCAAAAGAATATAGTGAGTTAAAAGGGGTTTTGTTAGTATTGGAAGAAGAAAAAAAATGGCAAAATAAAATGGCAGAGAATGAAAAAATATTGGCCACAGAAAAAGATAGAGAATTATTAAAATTGGCCGAGGAAGAAAAAGAAAAAATTTTAAAAATAATAAAAGAAAAGCAGAAATTTTTACAAGAATATTTTCAACCAAAAAATCCGTTAGATAAAAAAGACGTGATTGTGGAAATTAGGGCGGGCACCGGTGGTGATGAGTCAGCTTTATTTACTGCAGAAATGTTTCGGATGTATTCAAGGTTTGCCGAACGGATGGGCTGGCAAGTTAAACTAATTGATAGTAACCGCATTGGGATTGGCGGTTTTAAAGAAGTAATTTTTGAAATCAATGGCCAAAATGTTTATGGTTTGATGAAATATGAAAGCGGCACGCACCGGGTGCAGCGGGTGCCAGAAACCGAAAAAGCCGGACGCGTACATACTTCGGCGGTGACCGTAGCGGTTTTACCGGAAGCAGACGAGGTTGATGTAGAAATTAATGCTAAGGATTTAAAAATAGATACTTTTTGTGCTGGCGGACATGGCGGGCAATCGGTTAATACCACTTATTCAGCAGTACGCATCACCCACTTACCGACCGGTTTAGTAGTGTCGTGTCAAGACGAACGATCACAACTGCAAAATAAAGAAAAGGCAATGCAAGTGTTGCGTTCGCGGCTGCTAGCACAAGAAGAAGAAAAAAGACGGCAAGCAATTTCGGCGGACAGAAAATCACAAATTGGCACTGGGGACAGAAGTGAAAAAATTCGAACTTATAATTTTCCGCAAGATCGGGTGACTGATCATCGAATTAAAGAATCGTGGCACAATTTGACAACTATTATGGATGGCGGGATAGGTAAAATAATTGAGAGTTTGAAAAAAGCAGATGTCTGATTGATTTAATTTACATCATATATGACAATAGGCCAAGTATTAATGTGGGCAAGAGAAATTTTAAAACAGGCGGACAGTGTTTCGCCTGTTTTAGATGCAGAGATTTTGTTAAGTGAAGTTTTAAATAAACCTCACCCCAACCCTTTCGTTCAATCTGCCACTGGCGGTTTTTCACTTAAGGAGAGGGGGTCGATTGATAGAGCCTTTCTTTATGCACATCCAGAAAAGAAAATAACTAATAACCAAGAACTAAAATATAAAAAAATGATTAGACAGCGGGTTAAGGGTGAACCAGTGGCATATATTTTAGGTTATAAAGAATTTTATGGCTTGAAATTTTTAGTTAATAAAGAAGTGCTGGTGCCGAGACCAGAAACAGAACTGATGGTGGATAATGTAGTGTCAGAGTGTCAAAGCGTCAAAGTATCAGAGTGTCAGGATTGTCTGATTATTGATGTAGGAGTTGGCAGTGGATGCATACCAATAACTTTAATAAAAAGATTTAAGATTTATAATTTAAGATTTAAGATTTTAGCAATAGATATTTCTGATAAAACTTTGGCAGTGGCAAAAAATAATGCCAAATTACATAATGTTGATAAAAAAATTAAATTTATTAAAAGTGATTTATTGGAAAATATTTCTAAATCATTATTCTTAAATCATAAATCAATTATTTTGACTGCCAATCTTCCTTATTTATCAGAGAGTATTTATAAAAAAAATTATCAAAATTTAAAATTTGAACCCTCACGGGCATTGTTGGCTGGTAAAGATGGGTTAAAATATTATCGAAGGTTATTAAAACAAATAAAAGAATTAATTTCCAAGAAACAAGATACAATTTCCAAATTTAAAAGTGTGGTTATCTTTTTAGAAATTGGCCCAGAGCAAAAATTGGGCATTAGTAAGTTAATCAAAAAATATTTACCATTGGCAAAAATTGAATTTAAAAAAGATTTAAGTGGCCAAAATCGTTTGATTATGATAAAATATAAGCAGCACCTTTAAAGAAAGGAGGTGAAAATGTGCAGGCAAAACATTTCTCGCGGGCGTTTGATGCGGAAGCGGGTAGAATTTTTAATTTATCACTATTTGCCACCGCATAGACGCAAGAAAAAGGTACCGGATAAAAGATTTTCTGGTGCTTATGGCGGTACTTACCGAAATCCTTTGAAAATTGGTTATCGTTTCAGGGGAGAAAAATAAATTAGAGGAGCGACTTTATGGAGCTAACCAACATTTAACAAAACCCTCTATTTGAGACAATCAAAAGAGGGTTTTTTGTTATGATGACTTTTAAAAAAATAAATCAAAAAGCTGCCGACCATGAACTCCAGAGACGTTTTGTCCTGATAGTTATCAGAACTTTGAGAAGAGAGATTTTTTTGTTGTCTTCGGGGTTCAGATTTGGTAGGCAGCTTTTTGAGGCCAAAGTTACTGTTAAACCTAACGGTTGGATTTACAAAAGAACATATCCACAACTTTTGGCAATTATATTATAGCTCTTTCTTATTATTTTTTCCACAGAACTGGAGATTAGCATTGATGCGACTAGAGAAAGCGCACCAATACCCATGCTCAATAGGGGCAAACTTATCTTTAGAAAAGAAAGTTCGCCGAGCAACCAGTCAAAGGAGTTAATCAAGTTTGCACCGGATTATTCCTTATCAAGGTTGCGACTAATCTCCATTTCTGCGAAAAAATTTATTTATATTGTCGTCCCAAACTCGTTTTACGATATTAATTTGTTGGTTTATGAATGATGAAAATTTTTTTCTTTCACACTTCTAGAGAAAAAGGCGGTGACTGGTTAAAATAATTATAGATTAATAAACCAGTGATGATCTCTCTTCTCTAGAAAAGTGAAGGAAAAAAAGTAATTATAAGAATTGGATTCCCGATTAGATCGGGAATGACAAGTAAGATAAATAAAATAAGCGATGAGAAGAGAAAGCTCAACCACCGCTTATTTTATTAGGTAATAACACAATATAAAAATTATGTTATCACCCAAGTTATATCTCTCTTCTTAAAAAATATATTTTTTATTAAAGTTCAAATTTTATTTTTCTGAAATATTAATAAATTATTATAGCATGGATTAAAATTTTTGTCAATAGTAAAACTGTGGATAAGTTAGATTATTTATTAAAATTGGCTAATATTAGATATAATTATTGATTTTATTAAATGGAGTCATATTCTCTTAAATGTACGCGCATGTCTTCAATGGTTCGTTTGAGGCCATCTTCAAAGGAAACTATGGGAAACCAATCAAGAGATTCTTTAGCCAAAGTAATGTCTGGAATAAGCTGAGAAGCAGTATATGGCAATGGCGCGGTTAATTTAATTTTAGAAGAAGAATTGGTTAATTCAATAATCAATTTAGCTACTTCTACAAAACGCATGGCGTGCATACTGCCAATGTTAACGGGAGTATTAATTTCACTTTTAATTAAACGAATGAGAGCTTCAATTATATCATCAATATAACAATAACTACCAGCATCTTGTTCGGTGCCATAGATAGTGAGAGGGTTGTTTTTTAGCGCGGAAATAATAAAATCTGGCAACATACGACCATCATCAATTTTCATGCGCGGTCCATAGGTATTAAAGACGCGAGCAATTTTTGTGTCTAAACCATATTTAAGATGGTAATTCATAACCAAGCTTTCACCAAACCTTTTACCTTCATTATAACAAGAGCGAGGGCCGATAGGATTAACGTTGCCACGGTTATCTTCTTTAATTGGTTCCGAAGTAGAATTTTCACCATAAATAGCCGAAGATGATAAAAATAAAAATTTAGCTTTATACTGCTTGGCTAATTCTAGGGCATTTAGAGTACCGTGAGAATTAGCTTTTAAGGTCTCCAGGGGAAATTTATTATATTCTTTGGGCGAAGTAGGACAAGCCAAATGATATATTTCTTGAACACCTTGTAACTCGGCTTTGAATTTTTTTAATTCGGGAAATTTGGTAAAATCTAAAGGTTCGGTTAAATCGTGTTTAATAAATTCAAAATCTTGGTTTTGAAGTAAAGGATCAATGTTTTTAACAGAACCAGTAATAAAATTATCAACCGCAATTACGTGGTTATTTTTTAAGAGTTCTTCAGCTAAATGAGAGCCAATAAAACCGGCCGCGCCAGTAATCAAGACGTTGGGTTTACCGGAGGGATAAAATGTTTGAGACATATATTTATTAGTTATTATTTAATTATTTCTACATTAACACCACCGCGAAATTTTTTATCATAGGCATAGAATTGATTTTTTAGTTGACCTAAGGTGTTAAAGGTTTTAACTAATGGTTCTCCGCCAGAATTGTTGCCAGTGATAATTTCAACCGCACCGTCCCCGTCGATATCTCCGGTACTGACCGTAACTCCCCCACCCCATTTACCATTGGGATAAAATTCTAAGAGGGGCTGGCCTTGAGAGGTAAAAATTTTAATTTGTGAATTATTTAAAGAACTAAAAATTATTTCTGTTTGATTATCGGCATTAATATCCCCGGTGGCAAGATTAAAATTTGTAAGGCGCTTTTTTTGATCAATTTTAAAAGTGTTAATAAGCTGGCCATTTAGATTAAAAATTTTAACTTCTGAAAGGCCTGATTTGCGAGCAACAATAATTTCATCCAAACCATCAGCATTAATATCACCAGTGGCGACATTTAAACCGGTGCGTTCTTTTTTATCAAAAGCAAAAAATTGAGTAATAAGCTGGCCTTGGCCATTAAAAATTCTGATGTGTGGGCCGCCGTTACTTTGTGGCACGGCAATGATTTCAAATCCAGGTTTATCGTCTAGATGACCCAAAGCGACCTCAACGCCGCCGCGAAATTTTTCATCAAAAGCAATAATTTTGTCTTTAAGAGTGCCATCTTCCTGAAATATTTTTATCCAAGGATAAGTACCACTTCCGAGAGCAGCTATAATTTCTTTTTGGCCATCACCATTAATATCGCCGCCGGTTACTGAAACGCCGCCGCGAAATTTTTCATCGTGAGCAAAAAATTGTTGTTCTAGTTGTGTTTTTTTAAAAATACGCACGTGAGGACCGCCGTTTTTTATGGGTGAGCTAATAATTTTTTGCACTTCAATGTCCGGTCGTTCAATTTCATCAATTGCCAAAGAGATGGCTTGATAGACATTTAATAAGCCAGTACCTAATTGTTTGGCAAAAACAGGATTTAGAGCATCGATGTTATCAGCACTATTAATAATAATATTTTTAAGCTGCTTAAGGGAAAGGTTGGGTTTGAGTGATTTAATAAGGGCAGCGGCGCCAGTTATTTGAGGTGCAGAGACCGAGGTTCCGGTCCAGCCGCTTTCATAATAATCAGAAAAATCAGTATTTAATTCATCGTGATAAACAGAGCTAATAATGGAAACGCCCGGAGCAGAGATATCAACACATTTGGCGCCGTAATTAGAAAAGCTGGCTTTTTGTTTATTTTTATCAACAGAGGCAACACCGATAACCCAATTTTCTCCATTTGGACCGTTGTGACAAGCGGGGTATCGAGGATTGGTATCCATATTGACTCCATCATGAACTTCATTGCCAACAGCCGCAACCACTAAGATGCCGGCTTCGTTGGCTTTTTTAATAGCAGTTTCTAAAATTTGGCTATAACCCTCACCCACAAAACTGAGGTTGATAATTTGGGCGTCTTGCAAACGAGCATAATCAATGGCTTTAGCTACTGTTTGGGTGTCGCCAGTACCAGTGCCATCGAGCACACGCAAGGACATAATTTGGCTACGCCAAGTGATGCCGGAAATACCTTCTTTATTGTTACCTTCGGCGGTGGCTACGCCAGCAATTACCGTGCCATGTTTAATGCCGGTTTCAGAAAAAGGAACAATTAATTTGGGGCGCGGATCAGAAGAATTTAGAGTAAAATCCCAACCATTAATGTCATCAGTGTAGCCGTTTTCATCATCATCAATGCCATTGTAAGGTATTTCTTTATTATTAACCCAGAGATTATTTTTTAAATCTGGGTGATTAATGTCAACACCAGAATCTAAAAAAGCAATAATAACTCGATTATTACCAGTATATAAATTCCATGCATGATGTGCTTTAATTGTTAATAAATAATCCTGGCTATCAAAAAGAATATCACTAGGTATTAGAGAGGTTTGATAAAGATAGTTTGGTTCGACAAATTCGACATCTTTATTTTTTTGATAGAGGTTGATTATATCATTTAATTCTTGTTCTGAGGAAAATTTAAATTTATATATTTCAGAACTATTTTTTAGTTTAACTAATAACTCACCGGGGCGATGGGGGGCAGAAACAGAAAGAGGGGCCGCTTCAACTGGAGAAAAAATTAAAAAAGGCGGATAAATAATTAAATTTATAAGCGAGATAATAATTAGTATAAAAAGCTTTTTTTTAAACATAAAAATTTTATTGATTTAAAAGCTCAAGAAATTTTTGAGCTTCAGTTTGCAGCGATGGTTCTAATTCAACTGCTTTTTTAACAGCTTGACGAGCCAAGTCTTTTTTACCTAAATCACGATAAGCAGCAGCTAGACGAGCATAATTAGAACCAGTTGGTTCTATAATTACTAATTTTTCTAAGATAGCTGCGATTTTTTCCTTGTCATTACCCATGAGGTAAGTATTAATCAGACGATTTAGAGTATCGGCATTGTTAAAGTTATAATTACGAGATACTAAATAATTATATTCTTCTTCTGCTAATTTATTTTGTTTGGCAATAATATAGGCGGCCATTAGATTCCAATGTGATTCAACAGCATCAGGATATTGAGCAAGGGCGTTTTTAAAATAATCAATGCCATCTTGATATAAACCCAAACTTATTTTGGCCTGACCTATTTCGAAATAAATTTGGGGGCGAGTTGGGGAAAGAGCTAATGCTTTATCACCAAGGGCGATAACTTCATCGTAAAATTTACGATCAAACAGACCCAAACGATTATTAATAACCATTAAATAAAGATAATTTTGTACGTCTGACGGGTGTTCGGTGATATTATTTTTTATTTGAGTAGCAGCGGCTTGCAAGTTATTAAACATATCGCTTTGTGACATGTTTTGGGGCTTGGCATAAACAACGGTATTATCGGCCATTTTTTGGCGAATTTCCATGGTTTGATAGGTGCCAAGTGCAATAGCTTGATTAAATATTTCAATAGCCTTGTTAAATTGTCCAGAATTATTGGCAATCATGGCTTTAATACCAAGAGCATTAGCTTTCATGGGTTTGAAATTAAAGACATAAGCCGCACTAATAATTAAAATAGTGGCAATCAAAAAAATAATCCAGTTAAAATTTTTAATAGTTCGATTAGGAGTCTTGATTAAGGTGGTTTGTTGTTCTGTTAAAAAGGAAACAATAGCAAATATTGAAAAAAGAATAATATATGTTGATAAGACATCAAAGACAAAGATATTTTGTAAAAAATGAGCCAATAATAATCCAGCAAATAATAAGTACAAATCAAAATCCTTATTTTTGTTTTTTAATAGTAGATATAAAGCCAAGCCAAAAATAGAAAGATAGGAAATTAAGCCAAAAATTCCGGTGGCTACCGCAATATCAAAAATAGTATTGTGAGCGCGATCAAACCAGAGCTGTGAGCCAGAATCTTTAAAAATTTCGGCGTGAAAATATTTATTAAAAGCAACGTTATAGTTTTCCCAGCCATAACCGAATAAAAAACGATCTTTCCAACCCTTCCAGGAAGTATCCCAAGCTAATAGGCGCGATTCGGTGGTGATATCTTTGGCTGAAATATTAACCAAGCGATTTAAAGTACTGTTGTTTTTTACCCAGTTACTGCCCCGATTTAAAAGAATAAAACTAGTCACTAAAATAACAAAAATTAAAATTGAAGCTCCGATGATTTTTCTTTTTTTATCAAATCCTTTAAAGGTGTAAAATATGGAGAGAATAATAGTTACTGCTAAGAGGGCTAGGAGAGCGCCACGAGTTTGGGTCTGAAAAAGGATGAAAAAATCTAATAGACCAAAGACAATAAAAATCAAACGCCACCACCATTCTTTTTTTTGTAAGAAAAGAATAAGACAGATAAAAAATTGGGCCAAGGTAAAAGCGCCCATGAAAGCGGCATTGCCTAGGGTGGCAGAAAGACGGCCCGCACCCGAATGAATAATATTACCAAAAAGAAAAAAATGTTCCACATTTAATCTTTGCAACAAGCCATAGAGATTAACAAAAAAGCCAACCAAAGATAAGCCGACTAGATAATATAACCAATCCTTTTTTTCTTTAAAAGTCCAAGCCAATAACAAAAAATAAATTATGAGATGTCCTAAAGTGAGAAAGCCCTCCCCTCTTTCGATGGTGCCCCAAAAACTTTTATAAAAATCAACACCAGTAATTCCAGTCAGAAATATTAAACTACCAAAAATTACTATTAACCACGAAAGACGTGTCATTTTAGGACGATATTTTTCTGAGATTAAAGCTAGGGCAATATAGATTAAAACAGCCAGCTCAATCAATAAACGAAAAAACATGGTTTTGGTGGTGATGAAAGGAAAGAGATATTTAGAAGATATTAATAACGGTGTAATTAATAATGCATATAAGACGCCTTGTAGGGCGTATTTTAGATATGAAGCTACTTGAGCGCGGGTCATAAATTTGATGTTTTTAAATTATATTATAAATTATAGTATAGTTGAATAAAAAAGCAAAGAAGGTAAGATTAAAAAATCAAATTTGCCAAAAAGCTAAAAATGTTATATTATAACTCGTATAAACAATATGAGTGATTGGATTAATAAAATAAAGCTGATAATTTTAATAGTTGGCGATTTAGCCATTTTTTATTTTTCTTTGTGGTTAACATTATTATTCCGCTATCAAGGATCAGAAATCGCCGAACGCTGGACGCAACATTTTTTGCCCTTTACTTTTATTTTTGCAGTATGGTTATTAATTTTTTATATTTCCGGTATTTATAGTCTACAATTGGCGCGCAATAATTATCTTTTTTATAGCACAATTTTAAAGGGTATGGCTTGGTGTGCAGGTATTGCCATCACGGTTTTTTATCTGATTAAACCAGGCATTACACCGAAAACTAATTTGCTATTAGAATTAATAATAGTGATTGTTTTATTGATTGCCTGGCGGCAGATTTTTAATTTATTGGTGACAATTAAACCTTGGCAAAATAACGTTTTAATTATTGGTTTGAATGAACAGACAATAAATTTATCTAAAGAAATTAATGCCACACCCCAACTTGGGTTAAAGGTGGTTGGAATTATTAATGAGGGCGCAACTAATGAGGTGCCAGACGAAACAATGCGCCCGGTGGAAATTATTAATCCGCCCCATTCTCTTTCGGGATTGGTAAAGATTAAAAAAATAAAAACCATTATTACCGCTTTAAACCCCCATCAAAATCCCCAGTTGGTTAATAAACTATATGAATGTCTGCCACTAAAGATCAGTTTTTGGGATTTACCAACATTTGTGGAAAAATTTACCGGCAAAGTACCCATCAATTCAATTGGACAAGTATGGTTTGTAGAAAATTTGAAGGAAAGCCAAAAAAATATTTATGAAATTATGAAGAGAACTATTGATTTTATTTTTTCATTTTTATTTTTATTGGTGTCTTTACCTCTTTTGCCGCTACTTTATTTGATTGTTAAAATGGAAAGCGAAGGTTCTTTTTTCTTTATGCAACAAAGAACGGGTCGTTTGGGTAAAAAATTTTTAGCAATTAAAATTCGTACAATGTATAAAAATGCGGAAGAAAACGGGCCACAGTGGGCGCAAAAAAATGATCCGCGGGTAACTAAAGTAGGAAAATTTTTGAGAAAAACACGATTAGATGAAATTCCCCAATTAATTAATATCTTGCGAGGCGAGATGAGTTTTATTGGTCCGAGGCCAGAACGACCAGAATTTATTGCTAAACTAGAGCAAAAAATTCCTTTTTATAATGAGAGATTGTTAATTAAACCGGGTTTAACTGGTTGGGCACAAATTAATTTTCCTTACGGAGCCAGTGAAAGCGATGCATTAGAGAAATTGCAATATGATCTGTATTATATTAAAAATCGTTCGGGATTATTAGATTTATCAATTCTTTTAAAAACAATCAAAACTGTTTTGTCTGGTGGCGGACAGTAAATTTGTATAATGTATAATGAATGATGAATTAAGGAAAAATTATTTTAAATAGTAAAGCCCTTTGACGTGCATCGGAGGGCTTTTTTGTTTACCAAATTTTATAAATTTTTAAGTCTAACTCTTGATTTTCTGTAATTAAATTTTTATTTTGATACTCCCCTATTATCTTGGGAGCATAATGGGTTGGTTCATGATGGGGATTGGTATAATATGGAATTACCACATAATTAACATCAAATTGTTTGATGGCCCAAATAAATTCTTCATTAGTGGAGGGAAAAAAGACAATGTTAGTGCCTGGTAAATAATAATTCAAATAATTGGGGTGGCGACTGGCAAACATAATGGTTTTTATATCATTTTTGTTTTTAAAAAATAATGCAGCTTGTTTAGCAGCAACCATAGAGTTAGGATGCAGATAATCATTAATTGGTATAGCGGTGGCTGTTTTTATGCCCAGATAAGTTCCCAATATCATGGTGATGACTAATAAAAGAGAAATAATTTTAAACCAATTATTATTAATTATCCTTTTTAGATTTATGAAACCCAAACTAGCTATTAATACATAGATGGGTGTGGTGGCATAAAGGTAGCGTGGTAGGGGTTTAAAAAAAGAAAAGAATAGGTAGTTAATTAGTAGATAAAAATAAATAAATAGATATTGTTTTTTATTTTGACGCCAGGAAATGACAAGACCGCTAAGAGTTAATATAAATAAAACAATGTGACCAATTATTTTAGTTGGTGTTTGACGGATTAATTCTGAGAAATTATAAAAAGTGTTTTTAGTTAAAATAATAAGTGAAAAATTTTGTGGGGAATTAATACCGGGTTGAAAATTTTTTAACCAACTAGTGGTCGATTGGCTGGTGTGAAGGGGGGTGCCAAAAACATGATAATTTCTAATTAACCAAGGGCTAATAATAATTAAAAACACAAAACAGATGATTAAAAAATTTAAAAAATATTTTTTAAAATTTTCTTTTTTAATCTTAAAAAGATAAAAAATAAAAATAGTTGGTAAAAGCAGAAGAGCGCCTTGCCAACGAGTTAAAAATGCTAAACCCAGAAAAAGCCCAATTCCAAGGGGTGATTTTTTTTTCTCTTGGATTAAAAAAATAAAACACAATAGTACAAAAACCGTATATGGCAGTTCGGTTAAAATTTGTGTACTCCAACCAATAATAATTTGATTAAATGTAATAATAAATGCGGCGGTTAAGGCGATGTTTTTAGATTGGGTTAAATTTTTAGTTAAAAGATATAATAGGACCGGAATTAACGTGGAAGCGCAGACACCAATTAGTCCGGCAGCAAAAAGATTGGGACCAAAAAAAGAAAAAGAAAAATATAAAAGAAAGGGAAAAAGGGGTGGAAAAAGCGCTAATGCATAAGGCACCGAGGTGGTTAAGGTAAAATCATAAACCAGACGACTGATAAAACCATGACCAGCAAGTAAGTTTCGGGCAATATCAATATATTCGGCTCCGTCGTGAGCCAATTTAAGTTCGGGTGTAAATATAAGCAATAATATTTTGCCAATTAGATTAATCCCTAAAATAAGTAAAAGTAACTGTTTAAGAGATAATTTGTTAAACCAGGACCAAATTTTTTGTAGCCAAGAATAAAAAAAATTAATAATTGACGGAATTTTTAAAAGCAAGGCTGAAACAATCAAAAAAAGACCGCTGTAAAAAATGAAATAATTGAAAGGATAGAGATAGAGTTTATTTATTTTATTAAGGCCAATAGAACTGACTGTATGACCAGTAATAAAATTGATCGTTTTTTGCCAATAGTAAGCATCTATTAATAGATATTTAAAAACTAAAAAAAGTAAAACAAAAAATAAACCGCTTAAAAAGATTGTTGTAGTCTGTGCGGAAACAAAATTAGAATAATGTTTTTTAAGAATCATTTTTTTTGTGAAGTAAAAAAATTATAAAGCCAGAAAATTGAAAAAAGTAAAATTTCTATAACTGTTAGCCAGATTCTAAAAATTAAAGAAAGGAAAACAGAAAGAGCAGCGGGTAGAAAATTTTTAAGAATTAAAACCAGGATGCCTTCACGTACGCCAAGACCACTTGGCGCAAAAAGAGCAATAGTGCCAAGACCGGCGCTTAAGGCAAAGGCAGACATTAAACCAAGACTAACAGGGGTTGGAAAAGCAGTAAAAGAACGGACAAAAAATAAAAATGATAAAGAAAAAAATATAGCTACAATAAAGTAGAAGAGATTAATTTTTATAATGTCAAGATAATTAATGAAATTTTCTGGTAATATTTGTTCTTTTTTTATTTTTTTAAAAAACCAATTAAAAAGAGGATAAAAAATTTTTGGATGAATAATTATTAAACTAATAATAATTACTACCAGCGCGAGCGGGTAAAGATTAGGCCAATTTTTCCCCAAGGCGATGAAAAGTAAAATTACGCCCAGTTCAATAACAGAAAGAGCCGCCAAGACACTGTCTAAGAAAGAACTAATCAAAAGATTTTTTTTACTGGCCCCAGCTTGATTACCCCAAAGCACCCGACCGACAATGGCCCAAATGTTGCCTGGGGTGTATTTGGCTAATTCACTGGCCAGATAGATAGTAATTATTTTTTGTTTAGTTAAGGTATTTGCTGGTTCTAATTTTTTTAGGATTAGACCCCAAAGAAGCGCTAAACCAATTAAACTGAGTGCAAAAAGAATAAAAGAAATGATAAGGTATAAGTAATCAAATTTAAGCTCGGGGAAAGTTATTTTTGACCAATTATTCTTTAAATAAAAAACCAAAAAGATGATGATAGCAATTATAAAAAGATAAGAAAAAATTTTAAAAATTGATTTTTGATGCAGCATAATTAATAGAGTTTGGGGGCGGAATTTATTTTTTCAAGAGCCATAAGCCAGTCAATGCCAATAGTGTCACAATACCACCTAAACGCTGGCCAGCGTGGCTGATTTTCTGCACGCGTTATTTTTAAAGCCTCTTCGCGAGTTAATACACCCTCTCGAATTTGATTGCTGCGAAAAGTATCATTTTCAGTAAAACCGGCCATGGTATAATAAATGTAGTTGTAAAAAGCAGCGGTACCGTCACCAATGCGCCAGGTGGTGGAAGTATCGGGCGCCGTTTCCCAATCATATTGATTAATAAGTGTTTCGGAAATTTCATTTTCATCCCAAGGAAGGTATTGATAAATATTTAAATGTTTATGAGAAATAAAATAATAGGAAATAAAAGCACCCAGGGTGTCTAATAAGGAGGAATTTATATAACTGGGATTAGTAATAAAATTTTTAAAATAAAACCAAATTAATTTTAGCTGATTATAGGGAGAAAGAGCATATGGTTTTTTACTGTTAAAATCAATACGCGCACCGCAGAAGGCGGTTTTAAAATATGTTTTTTCAAGCAAATTAGTACAAATCACAATTAGTGGGGCCTTAATTTGTTTACTAATTTTATTAGCATAATAAAAATATTGCTTATCACCGGCCATAAATAATGGCACGGTGCCAAGATTTGGTTTTTTAAGCCAGGCTAAAACATTTTTTTTAATATTATCTCTTTTTTTCTTAATATTGGCGGAGATTAAAATGTGTTCAACGCCCAATTGGCCGCACATTCTTGATTGATTACGACGAGCTAAATCAGTAATCATACCCCAATCATAGGAATAAGCAACTGGATTTAAACCTAATTTTTTTTTAACATAATGCAAACCATAACTAGAATCGCGGCCGCCACTAAAGGTCATGACACAATCAGGATCACCATTATTTTTTCGGTAAGATGAAACTAATTGTTTTAATTGTTCTTCACCTTTAATTTTAAGTGGTTGATAATGACGACAATAATTACAAACTCCGTGTTCATCAAATTCGATTAGTGGCATGGTTTCCGGTAAAATACATTTGGTGCACCTTTTAAGTGAGTCTATTTGAGGTTTGATTTGTTCATAATGGGCATTAATTTCTGTGATAAAATTTGATGAAATTTCAGAATCTTTTTCTGATGGCGGAAAAATTGGAGCGGTATCTTTTTTGTTAATTGGTCGGAGGGTTACTTTTTCTATTGGCCAATTAGTAATGTTTTGGTTTTTAAAATCCAAAAATTTATTTTCTAGATTTGCCAGGTCTATTAACCAAAGTTCATTTGTTGACAGATGAATTATTTGACCAATAGAAAAAAAATGCTGGTAATTTCTATGATTAGCAACTTTTTCTAAGATATGTTTTTCTGAAGCAAAAATAAAAAATTTTTTATTTTTTGCTGGCAATAAATATAGGGAGCCGTTGTTGGTAGCTAAATAAAAATTATTTTGATTATTAAAAAAACCAGCAATGGAAGTCATGCCCTTAATTAACGAAAAGGTTTTTTTAATGGCAAGGGGTAAGGAATTTTCAGTATTTAAAAATTTATTTATCAGAGCCGCAATTATTTCTGTATCAACTTCAGATTGACGATGAAGCTCGGGAAATTGTTGCCATAAACTTTGATCATTAACCACGATGCCATTGTGAACCAAAATTGCTTGATCTTTAACAACCGGTTGATTGTTATCATTAAAAAACATGCTACCATTAGTTACTAGACGGGCGTGGCCAATTAGCGCTTGAAAAATTTCGGGATTGTATGTCTGCCAAAATTCTTGATAGGCCGTGGAGTGAATTAGGGTACTAGCAGAAGCTGCTTGTTTAATAATTTCAACTGATTTTTTAGATAATATGGCTAATCCGGCGGCTTCTTTGCCACGTGATTCAGAAAGTTTAAAAAGTAAACGCACTAATTTTTGCATTTTTTTGATAGTTAATTGGTTGTGGGGCTGACCAACTAAACCAAAAATTCCACACATATTTTTTATCTTTGTTTAATGATTTTAGCCGGCACACCGGCGACAACAGAAAATGATGGCACATCTTTGGTAACAACTGCGCCAGCGGCAATAACAGCACCTTCGCCAATGCGAATACCTTTTAGAATAACAACGTGACAACCGATCCAGACATTTTTTTCAATAATAACTTGACTGCCAATAATTGCTTGTTGATAGATAGGAATATCTTTTTTTTCGAAAGTGTGATCAGAAGTAATAATGGAAGTGCGTTCTCCAATTCTAACTCCGTCTTCAATTGTTAAACCACCATAACCATTTAAATAAACCCATTCATTTAATGTAACCTTATCCCCTATTTTTATTCTCTCTGGGTACCAAAAGGTAACCCCTTCATAAATACGCACGCGACCAATTTCTTTGATAAAAATTTTAATAATTAAATAACGCAAAACATCACCCAAAGGTGATGGTAAATATTTAAATAAACCATAGAGATTAAAAAAAATGCCGTGACGAAAATAATCTTTAGGATTAGCATTCATAAATTTTTATTTTATGATTTAAGACGGCGATTGTCTTCCATATCTAACCACATACCAAAAAATAATGAGAAAACACCCATGGTAGCGGTAAAGACAAAGATAATTAAAGTGGTTTGTGGAGCAATACCCAGTTTAAAGTAGAGATAAAGAAAACGAATAAAAAATGGCAAAGCAATGAGAATTAAATTAATGAAACTTAAAAAATAAAAAAAGACAAGCGGATGAAATTCACGCACAAAATATTTTTGCCACATTCTTTTAAAAAATAATTTGGTTAAAAGTTTGGAAATTTTTACAATATATTTACCAACTTTAATTTTGCTTTTTTCAGAGCCATAGATTGGTTTAATCTCAACATCTTTAACTTTAAAATTGGCAATATTTAACATAGTTAAAAGGTCGGCATTGTAACCATAGCCAGGAGTCATGGCAGAGATATTAATTTTATTTAATGCTGTTTTACTGATAGCAGTATAACCAGATTGCGGATCAATAATGTGCCAATAACCGGTGGCAAATTTAGTTAATAAAGTTAAAAAGGAATTACCAATAAAACGATAAGTAGGCATGATGCGCGAAATGTTGGGTGCTAATAAACGATTGCCCTTAGTATAATCAGCCTCCTGGTTTACTATTGGTTCAATAATGGCCGGCAAATCTAATGGATCCATTTGTGCATCACCCGCCATAACAACGGTGATATCCATGTTTAAGGATAAACTTTTTAAATAGCCATCAATTAACGATTTGCCAAGACCTTGGTTGGTTTGATGATTAATTAAAACTACTCGTTGATCGCTAGCAGCAAAATTTTCTATAATATTTTTTGTGTTGTCAGTACTACAATCATTGACAATTATTATTTTATCAACAAAATCTGGCATAGTAGTAATTACTTTACCAATTAATTTTTCCTCATTATATGCGGGCACATTAACACCAATAGTTTTATTTTTATACATATGAATCATTTTCAAATTTCTTTTTTAACCAATAGATGGTTTCAGATAAACCACTGTCAAAGTTAGTTTTGAATTCAAAACCAAGCTGTTTTAATTTTGAATTATCAATATCAAAAAGTTTAATATCACCCAAAACCCAATCTTTATATTCGATTGGCAGTTCGCGTCGACCAAGTGATTGTTTAATTTTGTCAGCCAGTTCTTGAATAGTAACCTTAATACCAGAAGCACAATTATAAACTTGGTTTTTGGTTTCCGGTAAGGTGGCGACTAAGATGTTAGCAGCAACCACGTCTTTAACATAAGTGAAAGAACGTTGTTGAGTGCCATCGCCAAAAATTAAAATTGGCTGATTTTGTAAAATTCGACGAATAAAAATTGGAACTACTCCGCCAGCATCAGCATACTCTTGGCGTGGTCCATAAACATGGAAATATCGTAAAACAGTAACATCTAGATTGTATAATTTTGCAAAGGCCATGGCATATTTTTCACCGGCCAATTTACTAACGCCATAATAAGAAGTCGGATGAACTGGGTGATGTTCATTTTGGGGATAGGAAATGGCTTCGCCATAAACAGACCCGGTGGAAGCGTGCACAACTTTTTTCACGCCAAAATCACGGGCTAATTCCAAAATGTTAAAAGTACCCTTAGCATTAATTTCAAGATCACGACGAGGATCGTTTAAACAGACGGTTTTTTTAGAGGCAGCTTCGTGAAAAACAATATCTACTCCATCAAAATATCTTTTTAATTCATCATAATTAACCACATCGCAATTAACTTCTTTGAATTTCGAATTACTTAAAAAATCTTTAAGATTTTCTCTTTTACCAGAAAGATAATTATCAATACTAATAACTTCCAGCCCTAGGCTTAAAAGTTCTTCCGCGATATGACTGCCAATAAAACCAGCGCCACCAGTAACCAGAGCGCGGTGATAAGGAAAATTAATCATAAATTAGTTGTTATTTTATTATAATTTATAGTATCATAAAATAGAAATTAGTAAAGATAGACAAAAAGCGGTGTTTATGATACTATAAAATTATAAATTAATTTATTTTTTATGAAAATTCTTATTACCGGAAATTTGGGTTTTATTGGTTCGCATTTGCATAAAAAAATGTTAAATAATGGTTATGAGGTTAAAGGAATTGATAATGTTAGTCACCCGTGTGGTCAAATTGTTGAATCGGCATATGCTGATGTGCGTTATTATCCAAGCGTTTATAAATTTGTAGAATGGGCTGATGTTGTTTTTCATTTAGCTGCTCAAATTAATGTTGATAAATCCATTGATCAAGCCCAAGAAACAGTGGCAGTTAATGTTGAAGGTACGGTTAATATTTTAGATGCAGTCACAAAATTAAATAAAAAAATGATTTATGCTTCTTCCTCGGAGATTTATGGTTCATCATTAAGCGAAGTAATGAATGAAGATCATGCATTAAATCCACATTCACCTTATGGTGCTTCTAAAGCTGGCGCAGATAGATTATGTAAATCGTATTTTACAACTTATGGCACTAAAGTAATTATTCAGCGTAATTTTAATGTTTTTGGTGAGTATCAAAATAGCGATATTTATGGGGCAGTAATCCCCAAATTTATTAATCGAGCCTTAAAAAATGAGCCTTTAGAAATTTTTGGTGATGGAAATCAAGAAAGAGATTTTATGTATATTCAGGACGCATTAGCGGCATATGAATTTTCATTAAAGAATGAACTTTGGGGCGAAGAATTAAATTTTGGCACGGGTGCAACAATAAGTATTAACCAATTGGCGGAAATGGTTATTAAAATTACTGGCTCGAAATCAAATATTATTCATACGGCAGCCAGACCGGGTGAGATAAAAAGATTGTGTGCTGGCATAGAAAAGGCACAAAAAAATGGTTTTAAACCACAAACTGATTTTGAACGTGATTTAACTAGCTACGTTAATTGGTTTAAAAATAAATAAATGGTTAAAAAATTAAAAACAGAATGTCATTTAATTACCGGAATTAATGGATTATCTGGTAATTTTTTAGCTAATTACATTTTGAATAAAGAAAAAGATGCGTATGTTGTTGGGGTAGATCTTGATTATGGTTTAGAAACAAAAAAAAATTGGTTGGAACGAGAGAGGATTTTTTATTATCAAGGTGATTTGACAAAATTTGAAGTTTGGAAAAATGTTTTTAAAAAACATCAGCCAGACTACGTTTATCACTTAGCTGGTTTGATTATAGCTAGTTCATTTAAAAAATATCTTGATGTAAATTATAAATCAACAATAAATTTATTTAAAGCGGCCAAAAATTATCCCCAGCAACCAAGGATTTTATTAATTGGTAGCGCAGCTGAATATGGAGTAAATAATAAAAATCCAATAACAGAAAAAAGTTTGCTTGAGCCAAATAATGATTATGGATTAAGCAAAAAAAAACAAAGTGACTTTTTTTTAACGGTAAAAGATCGATCGGCGGTTAATTTGGTGAGGCCATTTAATTTAATTGGGCCGAGTACACCGAAAAAATTATTAATTGGTAATATTTTGGAACAGATTAAAACACAAAAAAGCAAAAATCCAATAGTAAAAATTTTTAATCCAGATAATGTTCGTGATTTTTTAGATATTCGCGAGGCAGTTAAATTTTATTATTTATTGAATAAAAAGTCAGTGATCACGGGCGAAGTGTTTAATTTGTGTTCCGGACACGCCGTTAGTATATGTGAATTCTGTCAGAAATTAAAAAAACGAGCAAAAAAAAATGGTTGGCAAATTGAATTTAAAAACGAGTTCGACTCAAGCAAAATAACAAAAATTTATGGTTCTTGTAAAAAAGCAAAAAAAATGTTAAATTGGCAACCAAAACTTTCTTTAACAGATTCATTAGATTTTATTTTAAATGTAGAATTAAAATATGTGGAAAAAAATTAAATTAATTGTAATTAAAATATTGCGTGGTACAGAAAAATGTACCAAGACTGATATGGTTTATTTGGCCCAGGGTGGCTTTTGGCTGACAGTGGCGCAAATAATATCAGCGGCATCTGGGTTTATTTTAGCAATTGCTTTTGCTAATTTATTACCCAAAGAAACATACGGAACTTATAAATATATTCTGTCGGTTTTATCAATTCTGACCATTCCGACATTAGCCGGTATTAATACGGCTGTTTTAAGAGCGGCGGCAAGAAACGAAGATGGCACTTTAAAATTAGCATTAAAAACTAGGATTTCCTGGGGAATTTTAAGCGCTTTGGGATGTTTAATAGTAGCCGGTTATTATTACTGGCAAAACAACAATGTTTTGATGTTCGTTTTTTTAATTGCGGGATTATTTTTACCATTTATGGATTCCGTAACTGTTTTTGATGCTTATTTGCAAGGCAAAAAAAGATTTGACAAAACAACAAAATATAATGCGGTGATAAAAATTTTAGCAACTTTGGCAATGTTAATATCTTTATTTTTTACGCATAATATTTTTTTAATTTTATTAAATTATTTATTCTTTTATACTTTTGGCAGAGTATTTTTTTTATTAGTTACTTTTAAAAAATATGTTGGTAATAACGTAATTGATGTGACCGCTATTAACTATGGCAAACACTTAACGATAATTAGTGTTTTAGCAAATTTGGTAACTCAATTAGACGGTTTATTAATGTGGCACTATCTTGATGCAACCGCTTTGGCTATTTATGCCATGGCTTTGGCCCCAGTTAATCAATTAAGGTCTTTATTTAAATCGGTAGTAACAATTTCGATGCCAAAGATTTCCGAACAAAATAAAGAAATAATTAAAAAGACACTACCTTTAAAGATTATTAAAGCTATCTTAATCTTAATTATTCCCATTGTAATTTTTGTTATATTAATGCCATATATTTATAAAATATTTTTTCCTCAATATTTAGAGTCTGTCCGATATGCTCAATATCTAACCCTAGTTTTAATTCTTTTTCCAGAAAGGTTTTTAAGCATCGGTACCTTACTTCATGCTGAGAAAAAATTGGTTTATTTAACCAATATTCTTAACCCACTTTTAAAAGCAATTTGGTTATTTATTTTATTACCAATTTATGGAATCACCGGAGCAATTTTAGCTACCGTTGCTCATCAGATTGTTTTTATTTTTATTGATTATTATTACTTTAAAAAAATATGAATCAAGAAAATGGTTTAACAATTATTACTTTAACTTATGATCGAAAAAAGGGCCTAACCGCATTAATAGATGGTTTGTTGGCCCAGAATTTAAATGACTTAAAAGTGGAATACATCTTGTGTAATAATTTTAACAAAAAAATTATTGGTGCGTCATTGTTTACTAAAATCGGTCGACGAATAAGAAAATTTTCTGACATAAAGATTATTAATTCTAGTTATAATTATCGTTGTCAAATCCGTTATCAATTAGCGACCATGGCAAAATATAAGACCGTGCTTTTTTTAGATGATGACATTGTATTGTTAGATAAAAATTTTGTTTTTAAAATGTGGAAAACTTTTCAAACTTTACCCACCAAGAGTATCTTGTCGTGTTGGTGCACTTTGTGGGCTAAATACCAAGAAAATTCTTTTTTAAAAATAGACGTAAATTTTAGACAGCAAATTATTAATGATTTAATGATCTGTGACACTGCTGGACCGGGCATCTCCATGTTTAGTAAATCAATCGTTATGCATCCAAGAATACTAGATATGACACCAGAATTTAAAAAATCTGATGACATGGGTTTTTCTTTGGTGGCTAATTTAATTCATGGAACGCAAGTGTATTATTACCCCTCTTTTGGACAGATTAAATTTCATGATCAAGAAAAAATCAAACACGCCATTTCTCAAGAAAAAACTTATTTTGGTTTTGTGTATACCGTTTGGAAATCTTTATGGCAAGAAGGTTATAAACCAGTAATGGATAGATTAAAGTTGACTGATAAAAAACTACAAATTTTAGCTCAAGAAAAATTAATAAGTAAGGAAAACCAATGGTAAAATTATGTTTAAAAAAATAAAACCAATAATTAATTTAATCCAATTGGGTCAGATTGATTTGCTGTGGTATAAAATAAAAAATAAATTAAAGATTAAAAAAAACCTGGCACCGTTACCGGAAACTTTAATTTTAGAACCAACTAATGTCTGCACCATGAAGTGTCCGACATGCCCAACTGGGTCGGGAAAATTAAACCGACCTAAAGGCATGATGAGTTTGGAAAATTACAAAAACACAATTGATCAATTGCGCGGTTACACTAAAAAACTGGTATTATTTAACTACGGCGAGCCTTTTATGCATCCGGAAATAATTGAGATGATAAAATATGCTAAGGAGGCTGGGCTGTATATTAAAACCAGCACGAACGGGGAATTTTTTAAAGATGAAAAATTTTGTCAAGATTTAATAATGAGTGGTTTAGATTATTTAATTATTTGTTTAGACGGTGCCGATGACGAGACATTAAAAAAATTTAGAGTTAATACTAATTTTGAGCATATTATTAAAAGTTTTCAAACTATTATTAATTTAAAAAAACAATTACGCTCCCCTACTCCAATTATTGAATTACAATTTATTTTAATGAAGCATAATGAACATCAAAGGGAAAAAATGAAACAAATAGCCGCCGAACTTATGGTTGATGTTTATGCGGAAAAAACAGCTGGGATTGATATTAATGATTCTGATTTTCAAAAAATGGCCGCAGAGTTATTACCGTCTGACGCCTCATTGACGCGTTACGAAAAAATGGCCGATGGCACTTTTAAACTAAAAGGAGAAATACCAAATTTTTGTTCCCAAGTTCTTAGTTCAATGGTAATAAATTGCGATGGCAATGTTGTACCGTGTTGTTATGATTTATATTCGAATTACATTATGGGCAATGTTTGCCAAGAAAAAATTAAAAATATTTGGCACGGGAAAAAATATAAAAATTTTAGAAAAGAAATTTTTAAAGAAAGAAAAAATATTGCTATGTGCAATATTTGTTCGGAAGGACGTTACTTGGCGACCAACAAAGAAAATATTAATGTTTAATTAACATTAATAAATAATGACAAAAATATCGCCACTTAAAATTTGTTCGCCAGGCTTTTTTAAAATTTTTTTGTGCTTGTTGATAATTTTTGTTTTGACGATATAAAATTCCTAAAGTAAATAAATGACCAGCAAAAACAGTTGGTCGTTTTTTAAATTCTGCTTCGTGTTTTTTTAAAACTAATTCCCTGCCCCGAATCCTTTTGATTAAATTGTTACCAACGTGTTCATGACCAGCCACCATATCTACATTAACTAATGGCTGATTAATGCCCAATCCTTTAAATTTTTTGGTGATCCTGATCATTAATTCTGCTTCTTGGTGGCTAGGTAAAGTTTCATCAAACAAACCAACTTCATTAAAGACATGTTTTTTAATAATCAATGTGACAGTCAGAAATTTTTTAAAAGTGCTTAAAGATAATTCAAAATAATTAGCCGTGCCTTCGGGAACGGAAGTTTTTTCTTGACCGTGATCGGTTATGTTTTTGACAGCACAAAAACAAAAACCAATATTTGGGGCAGTATTTTCAAATTGCGCCATCTGAATAGATAATTTTTCTGGCAGCCACTCATCATCGTCATCTAAAAAAGCAATAAAATTACTTTGGGCGGCTTTAATACCAGTATTGCGAGCGGCGCCGCCACCTTGTTCTTGTTCATGAGGAACATATTTAATACGCGAATCATTTAATTCTTTAGCAACACTTTCGGCCCTAATCTTTAATCCATCATCAACAATAATCAGTTCCCAATCTTGATAAGATTGGCTTAAAACTGAAAGCGCTGCTTTTTTTAGTGTATCAGGACGATTGTGGGTTGGAATAATAATAGAAATTTGGGGCATATTATTGTTTAATCATATCTAAAGAATTGGTGGATAGATTATTTTGTAAATACTCAAAAACACTCTCTGCAATTAATTGATAACCGATGGCTGTGGGGTGACCATCAATATCAGCGGGGTAAATTTCTTTTTTTTCGGCAACGCCAAAGACCAGCTTGTTGGTGGCGTTAACACATTTAAGATGATTTGTTTGGCAAAATTTTTCAATATTAATAATCACTTCTTTTTCTTTGTCTAAGTATGTTTGCAGTTGTTCAGGAAATATAATTTTTTTTTCTGCCATGAATTGTCCATAAACCATCTCTTTGGTGGGAATAATTAAAATAATAAACTGTTTATTTTGCGTAGTCAATTTTTTGTGCATTTCTAAAAACAACTGTTGCGTTATGCGAAAGGCTTCTTGAATTCGTTGATCATTTAAATTAATCACCGTTGCACGGTAAAAAGGACTGAGAGTGGTTTTGGGATTTTCATTATAAAAAAATAGCAGATCTTGATTATTATCAGCAAAATTATTTAATCTTTGTTCTCTGTTTTCTTGATCATCAAGCAAACCAAGCTTATTTCTTAAACCAGCGGTGGTATCACTTAAAAAACCATACAGATAGCTATTTTGTCTAAGCCATTGTCTTAAGGTCATTAATTTGTATTGCCAGCTGCCTTTTTTATAAGCATATTTTAAACTGATAAAATTTTCTTTGGTAATATCAATATTTATAGGTTCATTAAAAGTAAAATTTTTATCTTTTAACTCTGGCCAATTATCATTTTGATAAACCATATCAAAAACATCAAAAAGATCATTACCCAAATAAAAGCCAATAATAATTGTATTCGGATTAAAAGTTAACGCCTGGTCAAGAAGATAATTATATTGTACCGGACCATAACCGGCAAGAGCTACTTGATAAACATTCTTTTCCAACATTTTACCAAGGGCATGTGGCCAACTATCAGCAATATTTTTTGCATTGAGCAGGCCGTCGGTTTGGGAATCACCAATTGCTACTATGTCGGCGCTCAAAGGTACGGTTTCATTACGATAACCATTTTTATCACGACCAGCCGCGGGGTTACCAATAACTTTTAATTTCGGATCTAAAAGATATTCTTCGTGTTTGGGTTGGAGCTTGTGCATTAAAAATTCAGCGCCAAAAAGACCAATAATAAGAATAACAAAAAAAAGTAATAAATTAATCAAAATGTTTTGTTTTTTAAATTCGGACATATAATTAAAATTAAAAAAAGGCGTAAATAAAAGGTGAAATGACGCTACTTTGACTCATAACAATAAGAATGCCAACTAATAATAAAACAATAATGATTGGCGTTAACCACCAAGCCTTCCTAATTTTTAAAAAATTCCAGACTTCGCCTAGAAGTGAATTATTTTTTATTTTTTCGTCAGTGTCGATTTTTTTATTTTCATCAGACATATTTTTATTAAATTAATTTAATTAATCAACAGCATATTTTTCACTATCCCAAATATCGGCTGGATTATCTTCCCGTTTAATTAAAAAATTACCAATCACTAAATAATCAATGCCAGTGCCCATCATGCAACGATAGGCGTCTTTTGGCGTACAAACAATTGGCTCGCCACGAATATTAAAAGAAGTATTAATTAAAATTGGTATGCCAGTTAAACTACCAAATTTTTTAATTAAATCATAATAAAGTTCGTTTTGTTTGCGGTTGACGGTTTGCAGGCGACCAGAACCATCAACGTGGGTAACAGATGGTATTTTTTCTTGCCATTCTTTTTTAATTGGGTAAACCATAAGCATATAATCAGTTGGTTCTGGCAGTGGCAGATCGCAATCGAAATATGTCGGCGCGTCATCTGCACAAACGACTGGTGCAAATGGGCGGAATTTTTCCCGATGTTTAACTTTAGTATTAAGCAATTCTTTGGCTTTAGGATTAAGTGGATTAGCCAAAATACTACGTGCACCCAAAGCTCGCGGTCCCCACTCCATACCTTTTTGGAACCAACCAACAACAAAATTATCTTTAATTAGATTGGCGGCCCGATTAATTAATTCTTCTTTATTAATAAAAATAGAGTATTTAATTTTATTATCATCTAAAAACAATTTTATTTCTTGTTCGGAAAATTCTGGGCCAAGATAAACATTATCCATTCTTTTTATTCTCTCGTGATTTAAAAGAGTGTAATAAATATATAAGGCCACGCCAACGCCAGTGCCACCATCCGAGGCGTTGGGTTGAATCCAAAGTGATTTAAAAGGGGTATTTTTTAATATTTTACCGTTATAAACGCTATTTAAAGCAACACCGCCAGCAAGCACCAAATTTTCACATGAATATTGATAAAAAACATGGTTTAAAATTTTAGTTAAAATATCTTCTGTTAAAAGTTGAACGGCAGCGGCAATGTCTTGATGACGAGTAGTAACTGGTTCTGCTGGTTGGCGAACCGGACCGTCTAACAGATCACATAATTTTTTATTGGGCATACGGTCGGCGTAATGAAATTTAAAATAACTCATATCAAAACAAAAACTACCATCTGCTTTAATATCGATAATTTTTTGCATTTTTTGATAATAAATATTTTTAGCACGATCCATGGTGCCATAAGCACTTAAGCCCATAACCTTATACTCGGAATTATTAACACTAAAACCCAAATAAGCTGTAATGGTTGAATATAATAAACCAACAGAACTGGGAAATTTTATTTCCTTGGCCAGAGTGATGTCGTTATTAATACCAAAACCATAAGTGGTAGTAGTCCACTCACCAACGCCATCAACCGTGACAATGGCTGCTTGTTGATAGGGACTAGCTAAAAAACTACTAGCCGCGTGGGCCAAGTGATGATCAATAAAAAGTACACCCCGGTGCCAACCAATTTTCTTTTTTATAATGCGAGGCAATCTTAATTTTTCATTTAACCAACCTGGTAGAGAACTAAGAAAGGTTTTTAATGACCAAGGAAACATAGTTAGGTGTTGTGAAAGGGCTCGTTCAAATTTTAAAAATGGTTTTTCATAAAAACCAACATATGAAATTTCGTCTATTTTAATACCTTCTTGTGATAAACAAAAATTAATAGCATTAAGTGGAAAAGAAGAATCGTGTTTTTTACGAGTAAATCTTTCTTCTTCGGCCGCCGCTACCACTACTCCATCTTTAAGCAATGCAGCGGAAGCATCATGATAATAACAACTAATACCTAAAATATACATAAATTAAAATTGTTTTAAATATTCATTAAATTCTTTTTTGGTTAGATTTAATTTTGACCAATGTGTTTTTTTATTAGAGTCAATATTTAAAGTTAAAAAATTTTTGCCAGCGATTTTGGCAAATATTGAAGAAAAACCGACGCCAATTATATAGGCAAAAAACAATAAAACAGTATTAATTAATATGGTGATGTGACCACTAAATTGCTTAAAACCCGATAAAAACTCTGGCCATAAAAATTTAAAATTAAGTGTCATATTATTTTAAAATTTTTTTTAATAACCAACCAAATAAATTTAAACAAGCTACTAAAATCATAATTATCGAATAACTAAGCTGGTGATGAGTCAATAATAAAATAAAATATAAAATGGTGGCAAATAAAAAGTAGGCTGATACAAAACCAGCTAAGCGAGCAACTTTATGATAAATTGATAAATCTTGATTAATGATCATATCAAATTAATTTTAATTTAGTTAATAAATTTATATTTTAAAAGAACAAGAATGGCTTGCAAACCATCACGCCAAGAAATTTTTTTACCTTCCGAAAAATCCCGGCCAAAATAAGAGATAGGCACTTCGTGAATATTATATTTCTTTAAAATTTGAGCAGTAATTTCTGGCTCGATATCGAAACCATTAGCGGTTAAATTTAAATTAATTATAACATCTTTACGAAAAACCTTATACCCGGTTTCTATGTCAGTTAAAGATGCGTTGTAGAGGAGATTGGCAATAAAAGTAATTAATTTATTACCTAAATAATAATAAAAATTTGTGGCGGTGTGTGCACCAAGCATTCTCGAACCATATACCACGTTAAGGTCATGATTAATAATGGGATCTAATAGTTTGGAATATTCTTCTGGATTATATTCTAAATCAGCGTCTTGAATTAAAACTATGTCACCGGTTATCTGGTTAAGAGCGGTTCTGACTGCGGCGCCTTTACCTAAATTTTTAGGCTGATAGATAATTTTATATTTTTCTTCCAATGGTTTTAAAATTTCTTTTGTTTGATCGGTTGAACCATCATCAACGATAATTATTTCTTTATTAATATTTTCTAATTTAACGCGCTCAACCCGATTAATAATTTTTAAAACGGTTTTTTCTTCGTTATATGTTGGAATAATAATGGAAAGTTTGAGCATAATTTAAAAATTTTTTATTTTTATAACTTTAATTTAAATTATTATTATAAGGCGCTTTCAAACATTTTTTCCATCTTAGCCGCACTTTGTTCCCAATTATCTATTTTTTGAGTAATAAACTCATAACCTTGTTTGGCAATTTTTTCTCGCAATTCTTTATTTTCGACAGCTAATAATAATTTTTGATATAAATCTTCCCAATCATTGTGTTTGGCCACAAAGGCTGTTTGACCATCAAAAGCATAATCGCGAGAACCGCCGGTATCATTAGTAACTAAACATGAGCCCGAGGCCATCGCTTCCATGCCGGGCATTCCCAAACCTTCCCATTCTGACGGACACAAGAAAATGTCACATGAAGAATAAAGCCAGGCTAATTTTTCTTGTGGTAAATTAAAATAATATTCATCAACGTCTTTAAGATCAATTTTTTCGCTTCTAACTCCATAAAAAACTAATTTGACTTCGGGATAAGTTTTTTTTATTTTTTTAACAATTTCTAAACCGCTTGCAGTGCCCTTCCATTTATAGCTGTGGTGAAGTAACAAAATTTTTATTACTTTAGAATCAATTCTAGCATCTGGTACGGGATGAAAGAGATTAAAATCAACCGGCGTAATTAAAACTTCTGAATCTTGATTAAAATCATTTTTAATAATTTCTTTAAGCCAGTTAGATAAAACTATTTTTTTATTAATTTTTTGATAGGCCCTGGTTACTTCGTCTCTTTGGCCATGATAAAGTCGTTCATCGTGTTGAATAAAATTGTATTGAATACCTTTTTGGGATGGCAAGGTGGACATGAAAGCGACAATTTGCCAATAACAAGCAATGATAATGTCCGCGTCTGGAATATTTTGAATTTGGAAGTCTTCAATACGTAAAAATTTGGCTTGATTATTTTTGAACCAAAGTGGTTTACGATTAATTAAATTGGCCAAAAAACGACGCCAAAAAATTTTATTTTTTATTACCACTGTAACCTGATGACCTTTCTCGGCTAATAAATGGGCATAGGTTAATGATAATCTAACCCCGCCAGAAATTTTAAGATGAGGTAATAAAAATGTTATTTTCATAATTTTATTTAATTTCAATTTGCCAATCAGCGGCTGAAGTTGGCCGACGGTTTTCATCATTTAAATTAAATTTTTGATCAATGTAAAAAACTAAAATTGATGGTTCAAGAGAACGATAACCATGCCAAACACCAGGCGAAATAATCAAGGTTTTGCGACTATGCTCGCTCAAAACTACTCTTTCTTCGCGTCCGTCTTCAGCAACTAAGCGAAAAAGCACACTGCCCTTAGCCACAGTAAAATAATCAGTTTGATTTTTATGCATGTGCATGCCAGAAATAATATTGGCTTGCATATGAGTAAAATTCATGTCACCGGGTAACCCGGGCACAAGATCATAAAACCCGCGGCGACGAGCATCTTCATGAAAACGTTGTTCGTGAAATCTAGCAATTTTTTCTTGAGGCATTGAATTTTCCATGTGATTTTGATTTAATGATAAAAATTTTTTTAAACTTTCTGACCAAGGCGGGAGTAACTCTAAACCCATTGAGGTAAGCTTATTGTTAAGCAAAACACTAAATTTGGGCCTTTGGGCCTTAGCAGAATCAGAATCAGTATTGATAGCGGTGAGATTAATATTTAAACCTTTAATTTCAAAAATCGTTTTGGCTAATTCATACCAGCTGCAAAAACCTTGATTGGTAACATGATAAACACCGTAAGGTATTTTTTTCTCAATCATTTCCTTGATTTTAAAAACCAGGTCAGACACATAGGTGGGGCAAGTGTATTGATCATTAACCACCTCAATTTTTTCTTCTTTTTGCGCTAAATTTAACATTAAATCAATAAAGTTATGCCCCTTACCACTTTTAAATTCGGAAAAAAGAGCACTGGTTCTGATGATATAGTGATTGTAATTAGCAAGGGCAGTTAATTGTTCACCGGCTAACTTGGAAGCGCCGTAAACATTGATTGGATTGGGACTGTCGTGTTCCTCATAACCAGTGGTTTTAATTCCATCAAATACATAATCGGTGCTTAAATAAATTATGGTGGCATTGACAGTGTGGGCCAATTTAGAGATATTAAATGCACCTAAAGAATTTACTAAATAACTTTTAGCAACATTTTGTTCACATTCTTCCACTTGATGAAAGGCAACTGGATTAATAATAATGTTTGGTTTGATTTCAGTAATTTTTTCTTGAAGTTTATTAAAATCAGTAATATCAACATCTTGGTGCGAAAGATTATATAATTCATAATTATGATTGAAAATTTTATTAAGCGCTTGCCCCAATTGTCCAGCTGCACCAACAATTAATATTTTTGTTTTTTTAATTTTTTCTTCATTAATTTTTTTATGCCATTTGTCAGTATAAAATCGGTCATCGTTATAATCATGACCTTGAGTAAGTTTTTGCCACATTTCAATAATGGCATCAGAAACTTGCCTTTCTTTTTTAGGAATAAAAAATTCTTTATACCGAGTGTTATCGGCTAGATAGTTGCGCGCGATACCAACCTCTTGAATATCAAGAACAATATTAATATCATTATAGTCTTTGATTATTTTAATGAAGTCTTGAGCTAGATTAGTAACTTTAATATTATCATCAACAATATTAAATATTTTGTCACCAATTCGTGAAAGGGGTAATTCTAAGGCTGAGATATATGCGGCTACAGCGTGTTTAATATCAAGCATGGGTCGATAAATTTCCCCGCCCGCATGAACAATGATTTTATTTTGTTTAAATGCATCTTTAGTAAAAGAATTTAAAACTAAATCGTAACGCATTTTGGGTGAGAAACCAAAAAGAGTGCCTTTTCTAAAAATTATGGGTTTAAAATTATCATCGGTTAATTCTTTAAGTGCTTCTTCTGCTGCCTTTTTACTAATAGAATATGCGGAAATACTATTAACGGATTCGTCTTCTTTATACGGCGGTGGTATTAAAGGCGTATCATAGGTAAAGTAGACGGAACACGATGAGGCAAAAATAAATCTTTCCACACCGTGTTCCTTGGCCAGACGAGCGATTTTTTCAACCCCAATATGATTAATTTGATCAGTAAGCCGAGGATTAATATTAGCGGTTGGCTCAGTAGAAAGACCAGCCAGGTGAATCACGCCAAAAATCCCGTCCATAATATTTTCGGGGGGATTGAGAATATCGCCAACAACTAATTCAATGCGATTTTTAACGGATTCAAGGGCAAAGTCGCCATAGACAAGCTTGTCCAAAACCCGGACCTCATAACCATGCGATAATAATGCGGGCACTAAGCTGCTACCAACATAACCAGCGCCACCAGTAACTAGAATTTTTTTATTCATAAATTTTTTAAATAATTTTTATGCCTTCAACTGGCATAATAAATTTACCGCCATTGGCTTGAAATTGTTTCTCTTTGGCCAAAATAACTGGAGCATAATTCCAAGCTAATAATAAATAAAAATCGGGCTGATGTGTTTCCACATATGTTCTGGTAACCACTGGGATGTGTTGACCAGGGGTATACAATCCCTGTTTGGCCGGCAGATCTTCCAGGGCAAAATCTAAAAAATTAGTGCTAATTCCACAATAATTTAATAAAGTATTACCTTTGGCTGGAGCGCCATAAGCAGCGATGGATTTTCCAGATATTTTTATTTTTTTTAATAAATCAATAAGATCTTTTTTAAAATTGCTTATTCTGACGGCTAATTTTTGATAACTTTTAACTTGAGGCAATTCCATGGCCAATTCTTTCATAATTAAATAGGCCACACTTTGATCAATGGGGTGTTTATTGGCATGGCCAACAAAAACCCTTATGGATTTTCCTTGAACCGGATGTATTTCTACTTTAAAAATCTCTAAATTATATTTTTCAAAAAGTTTTTTTAGGGGCCTAATAGCTAAATATGACAAATGCTCATGATAAATAGTATCAAAAGTAAGATTTTCAAACATATCAATCAAATATGGCGCTTCAAAAACAAAAACACCATCTGGAGCTAATAAGGTTTTAACGCCCAAAGCTAAATCATGATGATCATCAATATGGGCAACGACATTATTAGCAATAATAACTTGGGCAAAACTATAATTTTTAACGATTTCTTTGGCCAAATTTTGACTAAAAAATTTTGGTAAAGTTGGAACTCCACGAGTATTAGCTAGGGCAGCGATGTTTTCGGCCGGATCAACACCCAAAATACGATAACCGGAGTCTTTAAAAAAATTTAATAAAATACCATCATTACTGGCCAACTCTACCACTAAATCATCCTTCTTTAAAAAACGAACCATAAGATTTTCGGCATAATTTTTAAAATGATCAGAAAGTTTGGGCATGCCCGAAGAAAAATAAATATAATTTTTAAATAAAATTTCTTTATCTACCACATCAAGTAATTGCATCAGATTGCAATCATGACAAAAATAAACTTTTAGAGGATAAAATTTTTCTGAAACAAAATCAGCGCTACTTTTTAAAAAATTATTAGCCAGTGGTTGTTCACCTAAATCTAAAAATTCGGTTAAATTTTTTGATTGGCAAATACGACAATTTAATTTATGGGTGTACATATGAACCAAAGTGTTTTTCTAATTCGTCTTTTAAAGTTTTGCCTAGAGCGGCAAAAGAAACCTTTTCACGCACTAAAGCATGGGCCTGTTGAGCAATTCTTTCTTTAAGCGCCGGATTATTTTTTAATTCTAAAATTTTGGCTGCTAAATCTTTTGGATCAGCACGATGACAAAGTAAAATGTTTTCCCGATTAGTGAAAAGTTCGTGGATAGCTTTGGTATCGGCATTGATACAAGCTTTTTTCATACCCGCAGCTTCATAAATTTTATTGGGAATCGCCTGATCGATGCGCGAACGATCACCCAAAAGTCCTAAACAAACATCAGCAGCGGCCATATATGGTGGTAAATCTATAAAGGGTAAAGTGCGCATAAAATTAATATTATTAGGTTTTAACTCTTCCTTTAGTTGCATAATACGGTTATATTCCTGACCCTCACCAATAATGATAAATTTAATATTTTCATTTTCTAATAATTTAGCGGCTTTGACAATATATTCAATACCTTGGACCGGAATATACTTGCCATGAAATTCAACGATAAATTCGTCTCCCTTTTTTTCGCTGGGGCGAGGATACATTACTTCTTCATCGTATCCAACAAAAACTCTGATAAATTTCTTTTTTTTAATATGAAAAGTTTTAACAAAATATTCTATATCGTTGTTTGTTTCTAAAATAATTAAATCAGCCGCTTGACAGCAAATCCAATCAGAAAGCCAAAAATAAAGAGCCTTTAGACTTAGGGGGGAAGCTAATTTTCGGTCGTAAATCCAATTGTCATAAATAGAATAAAAAGCATTCCAAATCAAAGGCTTTTTGGCAAAAATTTTTAATAACCAAACAAACCGGCTGTCAGAATAGGCGACCAAGACAAGAGCTATATTTTTATCATAATTAATAGCAAGAATCATCTTAATTAAGTCTACGTATTTAGCTAAGCCCCTTTTTTCTGTTCTTTTTTCGATTACTTCAACGCCGTTTAATCTTAAGCCATTAATTAAAATTTTGTGCCTGGGATAATTAGGATGATAATCGCCAAAATAACAAATAGTCATATTTATTTAATAAAATTTATAATTTTTTCTGCTCGTTTATGCCAACTATACTGCTGGACGTCGTTTAAGGCTTCGGTAGCAATTTTAACAGACAAAGCTGGATTTTGTAAAATAGCTATAATTTGTTCCTGCCAAGCCTGGACATTACCAGCCGGAGCTAAAAAAGCGTTATGGAAATTAAGCACTTCTTTAATACTGGGCAAATCGGAAGCCAAAATTGGCACGCCCGAAGCCATATATTCAAACATTTTGATAGGCGAGGTTTGAGATTTTGATTCTTCGGTCACAGAAGTGTTTGGTAATAATAACAGATCGGCGCATTTTAAAAGAGCCGGAATTCTATCATGTGGCTGTAAACCTAAAAGTAAAAGGTTCGTTATTTTTTTGTCCGTAATAATTTTTTGATATGTTTCTAGATCGGTTTTAGTACCTCCGGCAATAACAAAAACAATCTCAGAGTTTGATTTAAATTTTTCTGCCAGCGCCAAGATGACTTCAATTCCTTTCCAATAATATAGATGTCCAACATAGAGAATTATTTTTTTATCAAGCGGTAATTTTAATGATTGGCGTAATTCAATTTTATTTTCTTTTAAATTAAATTCATCTAAATCAACTCCATTGGGAGCGACTAAAACATTAGTCCAGCCACGTTTGGTAAACTCATTAATGGTGCCTTGTGAATTTCCAATAACACCAGTGATATTTTTGAGAAAAGATTTAAAAAAGAAATTTTTACTTAACGGCCAGCGATGAGCTTCAAAAAAAGTTTGATAACCGCGTTTAGCCATGAGCCAAGCGATTTCTGCCTGACGAGTATAGATAAGCGAGTCTTTAGCAATTTTAATTTGGCGCAGTTTTAAAAGAAAGGTAAGGCTGTTTAAAAAAAAACTTAAATGTCCAAGGATTTTATGCCAGGCAAAAAAATCAAAACTTTTAAGATAGGTGATTCTAAAATTATCTTTAACTTGATAAAAAGAGAAAATACTTTCCGTAATAAAATTTTTTCTGGTAGGCGCCACTAATTCCACATCCATACCCAAATCAGCCAAGGCTTCACAAGTTTTAATAATTTGATAACCGTGGGCTTTTTCGGTGGGAATACGGGCGTTAGTTAAATAGACTAATTTCATATATTTAAGAATTGAGGCGGCGAGACCAAAGTTGATAGGTTATGATAATCCATAATAAATGCAAATTATATTTTTTACCACTAATGTGATCATCAAGCATTTGGCGAGCGGCTTTTAAATCAATGATATTATTGGAAGTCGGAGCAAAATTATCTGCCAAAACATCATAGGCAAAATTTTTTAATTCGCCGCGGAGCCACTGGGCAGCGGGCGAAAGCCAACCGCGCTTGGGTTGTTTAAAGAGATATGCGGGTAAATCTGATTTAAATGTTTCTTTAAAGATTTTTTTAGTATTTTTTAAATCAACTTTGTAGCGAGTAGGTATTTTTAAAGATAATTCAACTAGGCGATGATCTAAAATTGGAACACGCTCCTCCAAGGCAAAACTCATGGTGGTTTTATCAGTCCGAATTAATGAATGATCGACAAGCCAAGTTTGCGTATCCACCCACATAAAATATTTTTCAAAATCATTAGTGGGTAATGGCTGATTAAAATAATTTTTTTGTAGATAATCATTAATTAATCGCGGTTGATAATGATTATAAAAAATTTTATCAACACCAACCTCGTGATGACATTTTAAATCCAGATATCGATTTAAATATGAGTCAAGATTAAGACGCCTTAACTTTTCTTGATTAATAAACGGTCCGAGTATTTTTTTAATTACGGAAGGTAATTTCTGCCAATAACTAACCCAAAGACTTAATTGATACCTAGGATAACCGCCAAAAAGTTCGTCTCCGCCATCGCCACCCAAAACCACACTGACTTCGTTTTTAGCATACTTGGCAAGCCAATAACTCGGAATGGCGGTAGTCATGCCATTGGGTTGGTCAATATTTTTAACTAAATCTTCCATATATTCTAAGGCTTGGCTTTTTTTGAGAAATAATTCATGGTGATTGGTTTTAAAATATTTAGCAGTTTGGCGAGCCAAATCAAAATCAGCATTGTATTTTTCATGACCATAAGCCACGTCAAAGCCGACAGAAAAAGTTTTAATGGGCACGGAGCTGTTTTTTTGGGCCAACATAGTGATAATGCTCGAATCAATGCCACCCGATAGAAACACGCCAAGAGGTACATCACTAATCATTTGTTTTTTGACTGCATCAATTAATAATTCTTTTATTTGGTGTTTGATGATTTCTCTGTCTTCTATGTCTTCAAAATCATTAACGTGCCAATAACGGTTAATGGTTAATTTATTTTTTTGTAGGATGGCATAATGTGCGGCTGGCAGCTGATAAATATATTGGCACATAGTCAGATTGCCGGGCAAACAATTCATATCAATCACAAAAGAAATTCTTTCTGGCACAATGGTTTTATCAATGTTTTTGTGTTCCAGCATGCCGCCCAACTCAGAAGAAAAAATAAATTTATCATTTTTATGATAATAAAAAAGAGGTTTAATGCCGAGATGATCACGCGCTAAAAACAATTCCTGTTTTTGATTATCCCAAATAGCAAAAGCAAAAATGCCGTTTAATTTATTTAATAAATTTTTACCCCAGGCATGATAACCTTTGAGCAATACTTCGGTGTCGCTCAGCGAATCAAAACGGTAGTTAAGTTTTTCTAATTCTTTTTTTAATTCTTGAAAATTATAAATTTCACCATTAAAGACAATGGCTAAATTTTGATGAACCATTGGTTGGTGTCCTTGGACGGACAAATCGATAATCGAAAGACGTTGATGCCCAAGTGAAAATTTTTCATCAACTAAAATCCCGCTATCATCTGGACCACGGTGGCTGATAGCTTGGTTCATTTTTTTGATTAATTCTGAATCTGGCCAATTAAAGCCGTTGATACCACACATTTTATTTAATTTAAAATTTAAAAATCAAAATTTAAAATTATGGTTTATTTTTAATTAATATACTAAGACCTTCCAGATAAAAGCCCGGGCGACGAGGAGAGGTATAATGACGGGCTACTATTTGTTCATCAACCTTGCCTTTAATAATATATTTTTCTTTGGGTAAAAGTTGTAGATTTTTTAAACATTGGGTAAAGCCGGCTTCTTCAATGAATTGAAAGTTAGTTGGATTATCAGTATCAATTTTTTCTAAGTATTCGGAAAGTTTTACCAGATTAAAATTAGCGCGCTGATAGAGCACAATGCCAGAATTATAGTGACTTAAATTTTCATCTAATACGGTGCCATCTTTAAAATAAACTGGTCCGGGTAGTGGACTCCACATCATCAAAGATTTGTCGCAATTATTATTTAGATTGTTTAACAACTCCTCGGGCGCTTTAAACCACAACAAGTCACTATCAATGACCAAGATATTATTTTTCTCAGAAATAAAATATGAATCAACTATCTTTTTCATTAAATAATAATTGGGGTGTGTTAGTAAAAAATTTTTGATAACGGGATAAGCGGTTAAATTTTTATTGTTTAATATTTCAGTTGGCTCAACACAAATTGCTTTGGGAAAATATTTTTTTAAAATATTAATTTGCTTTAAAGAGAGAGTGCCATCATTATGAAGATAAAGTTGAAATGGATAATTAAAAAAAGAAAAAAAACTTTTTAATGACCAGAGCAACATAATAAAATCGCGCTGGCACACTAAAACGTGGATTGATAGGTTTGACTCTGCATTACTGGCATAAGAAAATTTTTCTCGGATAATTTTTTTAGCAATAAAAAATTTATTAAAAATATAACGCCAACCCTGATGATAAGCAAGAAACGCTTTTTTAAGGTGTGATAATTCCCATTTTAGCCCCTTACGGTTCATATTTTTGAGCTTTAATGACAAAACTTAAGGCGAATAAACTTGGCCAGATTTTTAACAAAAACTTCATTAAATATTTTATTAAAAATTTATTCTGCCAAAAGGTGTGAGTTTTTATGGTTATTATTTTTAGATTATTTTGTTTTAAAATTTTTTTAATAACCGCATAATTAAACCAATAAACATGAGCTTTTTTGGGGCGGTTATTTTCTGGCACGCGGCCTATCAAAACTTGCAGCCGAGCAGGTAAAGAATTAAAATTTGGTATGCTAAAAACAATATTTTTTGATGACACTCGGGCGGCTTCTTGTAAAATTAATTCTGGCTGATAGGTGTGTTCTAAAACATCAAGCAAAACCACAGTTTTAAAGTTTTGATCAGAATATAGTAAGGCCTGGCTAGTAAAGTCTAAAATTTGGGCTTTTAAGCCTTGTTTTTGACATTTTTCAATGGCTTTTGAGGAAATATCTATTCCCTCGGCTATAAACCCCTTATTTTGTAATAATTTTAAAAACAAACCATCGCCACAACCAAGATCTAAAACTGGCCCTTCAGTAACCAAACCCAAGGCTGCTCGATGGCGAAATTCCATGGTTTGATCTTTTGTTTGCCAGCGATTATTTTCAAAATTTAATAATCCGTTATTCATATAAAGCAATGATTTTTTTAATAAAATTATTTAGATTATGATTTTGCTCAACTTCAGTGGTTAATTGGTTTTGTAAAATATTTTTTTTATCGCTCGGAAGGAGATAAAGCTCAGTAATTTTTTGGGTAATATAATTAACTTCTTTAGTAGGTAAAAATAATTCTTGTGGAATAATGTGTTGATAGGCGGGATTTGCAGTTAAGATTAAAAGGCCGGCAGCCATGGCTTCTAATACCGCCTTATCTAGTGAGCCGGTATCTGATAAATTAATAAACAAATCAGCGTTTTGATAATATGGTAAAATTTCTTTTGGTGGCAGAGGACCTAAAAAATCGATTACATTATTTAAATTTTTAGCAGTTACTGCTTGTTCTAATTCTTTAAGATATGTCGCCTGAGTCGGTAAACCAGGACCACCAATAACTTGTAACAATATTTTATCGCGCAAAACAGAATCAGTGTGTTGAATATTTTCAATTACTTTAATTAAAATATCTAAATTTTTAACCGGACTAATCCGACCAACGGTTAAGATAATAAATTTGTCATTAATTTTAATTTTTGGTTTTTGATTTTTAAATTTATCTATATTAATCCCCTGCCCGATAATATGAACTGGTTTCTTAGTTATCAAACGAAAACCGTCTTTAGAAGAAGTAACAAATTCATCAATCCAAAAGTGCGCCAATTTTAACCAACGGTCAACCGTGCCATGCGCATACCATTGAATTAATTTTTTATGAAAAATTTTACACCAAGGGCCAACTAAAAGGCTATAGTGTGGAATCATATGTACAAACACACCATCAACTTTTGGCAAACATTTGACAATTAACATTTGACATTTGACTAATTGATAAAGCTTACTTTTACCACTTTCCTTACCCAATGAATAAACCGTGACATTGTTTGGTAAACCGGAAATATCACCAACTTCTTGGCAAATGACAATTAATTTATTTAAGTGAGCAGCCAAAAAAGTAAGCCATTCAGACATAAAGCCGGCGCGCTCATCGTGTTGATCAACTTTTCTAGTAAAAACAAGGAGATTCATAAATTTTATGAATTTTTTGTTTGCCCTTTTTAAGATAACAATGATATAATAATGTCAAGATAAAGCGTTATAATTTTACCTAATTTTATAGAAAAAGTCAAAAAATAATGTTTAACAATGAATAAAATAATTAGTAAATTTTTTCAAGAATTAAGTTATCAAACTGGTCAACATTTTATCCAGCCCACATTTTTAAGTTTAATTATTACTATGAAATGTAATTTTCGTTGTCAATCGTGCACTATTTGGCAAAAAGAAGCAAACGCGGAATTAGAAGAAAAAGATTGGTTAAATATAATAAATAAATTAAATCACGAACTACCAGCAAAAACTTTTGTAGAAATTAATGGGGGAGAACCATTAATAAGAAAAAATTTGGTGTTAAAAATAATTAGAGAGTTAAAAAAACATTTTGAAACAGTAACACTTAACACCAACGGTTTATTAATTAATGAGGAAATGGTAGAAAAACTTAAAAATGCTGGCATAGATAATATTAAATTATCTTTTTATAGCTTAAGTCCAGAAACACATAACTATTTGCGCGGATATTCATTGGCATACGAACAAGCTAAGAAAGCGATTGAAATTATTAATCAAAAACAGGTGGAATTGGAGATCGGCTTACTTATTACTGCTCAAAATATCAATGAAGCGCCAGCGTTGATTAAATTTTTACAAACATTGCCAAAAACAAAAATCATATTGCAACCACTGGATGAAAAAATTGAATCGGAAGAGTCAAAATTTATGGCTGATAATAAATTGCCGACGGATCTCTGGCCAAATGAAAAAGAAGTAAATAATTTTTTTTCATGGCTAATGACTAATAGAAAAAATATTAAAAATTCGTTAGTTAATATAAAAGCCCTGCAAGAATATTATTTAAAACCATCAAGCGTTTTAAAATTTCGTTGTTTTGCCGGACAACGTAATTTAGTTATTTATCCCAACGGTGACACATCTTTTTGTTTTAAGATGAGACCGATTGGCAATGTTGTGCAGCAGGAATTAAAAAAAATTCTTAAAAATGCTAGCCGAGAAAGAAAAGTACTTAAAAAATGTAAAAAATATTGCCGAATTGTCGGCTGTAATTTTTCCCAAGGAATTAATGAATTCATCTCAGATAAATTAACAAAAAAATATGATTTTTAAACTGGCTGATATAATCTTACATCTTGATAGATATTTGCAAGAACTAATCAGTGTTTATTCAACCACAACATATATTTTTTTATTTTTTGTTGTATTTTTTGAAACCGGCCTGGTTGTAACACCCTTTTTACCGGGTGACAGTCTGTTGTTTGCGGCTGGAGCTTTAGCAGCTTTAGATATGCTAAATATTGAATTAACTTTTTTAATTTTCCTCACAGCATCCATAATTGGTGATACTGTTAATTATCACTTGGGAAAATTTATTGGGCCAAAAGTTTTTAAACGCGAAGGATCATTTTTTTTTAATAAAAAACATCTGTGGCAAGCCCAAAGATTTTATGAAAAACACGGTAAAAAAACTATTGTTCTAGCCCGCTTCGTTCCGATTATTAGGACTTTTGCGCCGTTTGTAGCTGGCGTTGGCAAAATGTCTTATACAATTTTTTTATTTTATAATGTATTAGGCGCTTTTTTGTGGTGCACATTATTTGTTTTTGGCGGTTATTTTTTTGGCAATATTGCTTGGGTGCAAGACAATTTTGGAATTTTGGTTTTAGTAATTATCTTTGTTTCCTTATTACCATTTATTATAGAAATAATTAAATATTTAAAAATAAAAATATTACAAAAAATAAACCATGAAAAAACCGCGTCTTAAAAAAATAAAAACTATCGGCAAAATCACAGTTTGGATAGTTGATGGTAGTTATATTCGCCAGCATTTTAATATTGAATTTTCTAATTTTGGACAGCATTATCATTACCGCTTTATTCCAACCAATGAATTTTGGTTAGATAAAACTGAAGTTTTGGGCGAAGAAAAATTTTTTATTAATCATTTACTTTTGGAACATAAGCTTATGGCTGAAGGTAAAAAATATGATTGGGCTTTTAACCAAGCTGATAAAATGGAACATTTGGAACGTCTGCAGTCGTTAGGGATTAAAAAAAAATTAAAAAATAAACATAAAAAGCGAGAATTAATGAAACTGATTCATCAAAAATTATGGACAAAATATAGCGATGACCAGATTAAAATTTGGATAGTTGACGGTCGATTAGTGCGTGATTTTTTATTAACTTATTTCACCGCCGGTGGCCATGGTTTTGTTTATAATTTTATTCCTAAAAATGAAATTTGGATTGATAATGTTTTAAATGAAAAAGAAAAAAAGTTAACGCTGATTCATGAATTAAGGGAAAGAAATTTAATGGCTAATGGTTGGGGTTATGACATTAATACGCTTTTTAACATTCGCCACAAAGATAAAATAAAAAAGGGCGCCCAAGCCGCCCATGTTTCCGCCAGATATTTAGAATCTTATTGTCGCCATCATCCACAAGAATTGGAAAATAAGATAAAATTAGAATTAAAAAATAATTTAAAACACCCCGCTTTAAAGATTTAACAGGGTGTTTTACATACTTGGAACGTCTGTGGTGTTCATAATTTTATGTCTCTATGGCGTTCTGTTTATTCTCTTTGTGTTTAAAATAATAAGTGGTTAAAATTGTGCCCAGGGCACAGCCAAGAGAATATAAGATAACTATCTTCCAATTATTAATATCACTGACGATTTTTTCCAAAACATAATACCAAATAATAATATTAATAAAAGTGATTAGTCCGCTAGAAAAAATTTGCGATTTGGTAACTACCTTGGTCCAAGCAGTGGCAATAAACATTTCTAAAATACCAATAAAAAATAAAGTCATATTTTTATAAGTAGCGATTGGCCACTATTGGTTAATTTGTTAAAAACGACCTTTAAGACACAAAAACCCCCGTTTTTGAACCGTGAGTTTTATGTGACTATATTATAGCAAAATTATTCTAATGTGTCAAAATTTTTATTTGACAAAAACATAAAAAATGGGTGTTTAGATTATGTTGAAATTACAGTTGGTTGATTGTTTTTGACCACAAATAAATTATTTTTTTAATTAATATTTCGCGAGAAAAATTTTCTTTCACAAAATTTTGGGCTGTTTGGCCCATTTTTTTTTGCAACTCTTTATCAGCTAAAACGGTCAGGATTTTATTTTTCATTTCTTCTAAATTATTAATGGGTACCAGAAATCCGGTTTTATTATCTTTAATTATTTCTTTGGCACCAGTAGTGGCCGAAGCCACACACGGTATGGCGGCAGCGCCGGCTTCGACCAAAACCTTGCCAAAACTTTCAGAGGTGGAAGGCAAAACTAATACATTAGCTAGATGATAATAAATAGGTAGTTCGGCATGACTAATGCCTCCAATTAAAATTATTTTATTAGTTAAATTTAAAAATTTTATTTTTTTAATTATTTTGTTTCTTTCACCGCCGGTACCAATAATTAAAAATTTGGCATATTGTTCATGTTTAATAACCTCGTTAAAAACATCTAAAAACCACAACAAATTTTTTTCCGGTTCAAGACGACCAACAAATAAAATTATCTTATCTTCTGACACGAGGCCAAATTTTTGTTTTATTAATTGATTTTGTTTGGTGTCTGCCATTAAAAATAATCTAAGATTTACGGGAGTCGAAATAACTGTTATTTTTTGGGCACCAATCCCCCGTCTAATTAATTTTTGTTTAATACCCGCCGAAACAACTCGAATGGCGTCAGCTTTTTTAACGGTATAATAACTTAAAAATAATAGAAATATGTTATACCATTTTTCTTGGAGCCATTGTGGATTTTGCCAAAAATCACCATGAAAATGAATTAATAATTTGATTTTGTATTTTTTCTTAAGCCACCAACCAGCCAAAGCAAAAATAAAAGGATCCTGAGCAATAATCAGATCTATTTTGTGTTTAAGATTAAGACGGTGAAAAATTTTTATAACATCAAAACAAAAAAATAATTTGGACCAAGAATTTGAAGGTATCCCGGTGACATTGGATGAAATTTTGACAGTATCAAAATTTTCTTTTTTATTAGCATAAACAACAACATCAAGCCAAGTTAAATTTTTTCCATATAGTTCCAGACGGTTAATTGTGTCGCCAATTCTTGTGCCATTAAGAACTGTTTTGTCCGAGCTAAGCATTAAAATATTCATAAAATTTAGTAGTTTATTTAATAGATTTTTGCAAAAAATTTTTTTAAATTGATTGCCAATTTAACTTCATATGGAAAAAGCCAAAAATTGTGTTTAAAACGAAACAAGACAAACTGACGAAAAAATTTAATAAAAACAAACTTTAAAGTACTTTTTATAGACTTATTTTTTAGACCTGACCAGGGACGCTGATACCAAGCAAACGGACTTAAATCGTGAATTAGTTCATATTCTTTTGGTTTGTTAAGCCAAGGGAGATGGGCCTTGCTCCAGAAATAATTACCCCAAGATTCTAAATTTTCAGGCGCTTGAAATCCCAATTCTGTTGCTTTATTAAATAAGGTGGTACCAGGATAAGGGATATAAATCCAGAGCGGATAAATCCAAGCGCCCGGATGAAGAGATAATAATTTAAGAATCAAATTAATTGTCGCCTGTCTTTCCTTAATTGTTTCGGTGGGCCAAGCGATAACAAATGATAAGAGAACTTTTAAATCCAAACTTTTAGCTATCTCGACCGCCCGAATAATTTGTTCCACGGTAATTTGTTTATCAATTATCTCTTTTAACAATCGGTTAGATCCACTTTCACAACCAACCCGAAGTTCACACAAGCCACTTTCTTTAAGAGTTTGCAAAAAATTGTAATCAAAAAAATCAACTCTGGCATCAACGGAATATTTGACTTTTAATCCTTTAGCAAGAATAAGTTCGGCAAATTTTAGGGCGCGTTCTCGATCAACCACAAAATTATCATCGTGAATAATAAAATAATTAATATGATATTGATTAAATAAATATTCTAATTCTGCCACTGCCCGTTCAGCGCTTCTGGCGCGCCATTGTCGTTTATTAAAATTTAAATTATAACAAAAACTACACGGGAATGGGCAACCCTTGCTGGTATAAAAATCAATAACATACTCGCCCGGGTTGGTAGATAAATTTTTAACATAACGAGTAACATCAATTAAATCCCAGGCCGGCATGGGTAAATCATTAAGATTTAAAAAATTATCATTGAGTTGGTTACAGTGTATTTCGTGGTTTTTATCTTTCCAACACAAATTATTAATATTGGAAAAATTTTGATCGCCAACCAAAGATTTGAGCAGATCAAGCATAACTTTTTCACCCTCATTGATTACCACAAAATCAAGGTATTGATTAGCTAATGTTTGTTGGGGGAAAAAAGTGGGGTGAATGCCGCCAACAATAGTTTTAATTTCTGGATAATTTTCTTTAATAAATTGTGAAACTTCAATAATTTGTGTAATGGCGCTGCCAGTTAACATGCTAAAGCCAACGGCGAGTGGTTGCCAGTCTTTAATTAATTGATAAAGTTCGTTGGTCGTGGTAAAACGCAAATCAATAATTTTAACCTCAAATTCAGAACGAATATAGGCAGCCAAACTTAAAAGACCCAAAGGAGCATAGGTTGTTTCCAGAGCATTATTTTTCGGCTGCACTAAAATTACTTTATGCATATAATGATAAAACTTCTATTGTTTCTTTGATTATTTTTTCAGGATCAAATTTTATTAATATATTTTTACTGTTGTTTATAAATTTTTGACACAAATCTGGTTTTTGGTAAAGAGTAAAAATTGACTCTTTTAGCTCTTCTTTATTATTATATTCAATTATTAGACCATTTTCATTATTTTTAATTAATTCCAAATTGCCACCAACGGAAGTAGTAATAACTGGCAGATTGGCAGCAAAGGCTTCTAAAATGCTGTGTGATAAACCCTCATAACCAGTATTTAAAACAAACATGTCAGCAACTATTAGCTGCCGCATTAATTCGTCATGATCAAGTTTTTCTATGGTAACTTTTTCATTTAAATTTAATTCTTTGATAAGTTGATACAGTTTTTCTTTTTCTGGCCCATCGCCAAAAATTTTTAAATTAAAATTTGGTTCTCTTTTTAATAAATCTGGCATAATTTTAATTAAAACATTAAAACCTTTCCAAGGAACCAACCGACCAATAGAGACAATTAATCCTTTTTTCTTTTCAGTTTTTTGACCGGGTGTTAGATTGGGGTTGGCAGGACGAATAAAAAAAGCGTTATAGATAACTTTTATTTTTTCTGCCGTAATCCCCCATTTTTTGACGACCTCTTTTAAATATTCGCTCGGGGTGATCACTAAATCAGCGGAGTAACAAACAAGGCGTTCAATTTTTTGCAAATAACTAATTTTACTACTTTGTTTGTCCTGGTTTAAAAAATCGTCAAGCAAAAATTTTGTTTGACCAGAATTAAAAGCTCGCTCCCAAGCATAGTCGCCCACAACTTTAACAATTAATTTTTTGCCAGTAATTTTTTTAACTAAAAAAGCTGGCAAACCTGAAGCGACTGGACCCATGGCGTAAATAGTTCGATATCTTAAGGAAAAGCAAAACAATTTTTTAAAATATAAAAAATATTTAATAAATAAAGGCCAATTGTTGGAAACCCAGTTTATTTTTATGCCTGGGTTGAGAACTGTTTTGTCGGGACGACCATAACACAAAATTCGAACTTTAAAATTGTGTTGTTGCAAGGCATTGGATAACTCTAAGGCATAGGTGGCCGGACCACCAATAGCGGGCGGAAAAATTTCCGCAGCAATAAAAATTTTTTTAGACTGGGCCATAAGATTTTTTAAAGGTGATGTATTTATTCATTAAAAAATTCCACGATAACACAATCAGGGAGGCAATGGCTTTGCTAATTAAATAATTTAAATTAACACATTCGACAAAAATATACATAGTTAATAAATTAATACCCAAACCGATGACACTAATTATAGAAAATGAAAAAAATTGTGCGAGACTAATTTTGCTTTGATCTTTAAAAGTCCAATATTTATTTAAAAAATAATTATTAATAACAGCGGCCACAAAAGAAATGGTGGCGCCAACCAAATAATATAAGCCAACGAATTCAACCAATAGCCACAGGCCACCAATATCAATGATCGCGCCAGTAGTTCCAACAACACAAAATTTAAAAAATTGTTTAAATTTTAAAAAAAAATGATGCCAAATTAAATTAATTATTTGTGTTAACATAAATTAAATTTATAAAAACATTTCGCAAGCTAAAAAGGGTTTAAGATCATAAAATTTATAAACTTTAAACATGGCCTGCCCAGTTTCGTTATTTAATTCAATTACTTCTGTGTTAGGGTAATTATCTAAAGTGTCCTGCAGAGCGGCGGCACAATTATTAGAAGAGTTGCTTTTATCTAATTGAATATCTTGAGTGCTTTTCAAATAATAAAAACCGTCTTTAAAAACTAAGTCTTGGTTTTTTATCTCATCTTTATTAAGAGTTAATTTGCTTAATTCTTTGGTACCAATAAAAGGAAAAAAATAATATAAACGCCAACGTTCTAAATACCAAAGGCGAGCAAACCACTGTGTACTATCATCATAAATATAAATCATCCTATTTTCTTCTTTACCATGCCACGGTCCAGTGGTTTCTTGGTTAGGATTATAACGTTGTAGAGGAGTAAAATTCATCGATATGGTACCAGCATATTTGCCTTTTAAATTATCAGAAATAAATTTTGTTAGAGACTGAAAGCCAAGATTTTCTAAACGATTGGCGCCGAATAAAAATTTCGATTCATGCAGATCAAAGCGATGATTAGTGTTATAAATAAATAATAAAAAATAGATAGAAAAAATAATTAAACAACAAAAAGCAACATAAGTTAAAATTTTTTTATGTCTAATTTGATTATAAACATCAATCAAAGCGGCCCCCATAAAAAGAGCCGTGACAAAATTAAGGGGTGTAATATAAAAGGAGTTGTTTAAACCAGTAATTATAAAAAAAAATGAAAGAAAAATAAAAACAAGAAAAAGAAAAGAATAACTTTTTTGTTTATTAAATTCTGGAACAAAAATTAATTTAACCAAAAGATAAAAAAAAGAAATAAAAAATAATGCTAATAGAGGCCAAGATGTATAAGAACCTAAATTTTTAAAAAGATAAAAAAAGATGGTTGGATATGCTTCTCTTTGTAAAACTGATCTTTGAGCTAAAATTGGCCAATCGGTTTTAGGTAAATTTAAAAGGGCGGTAAATTGCACATCGGCGTGGCCGCGGGTTTGATAAACTTTGATATTATAAAAAATTACTGGAGAAAAAATAATTAATGCTAGAATAAGACCGAGCCAAAAATTTTTATTTTTAAATATGTTTTTATAATTAATTAAAGCATAAATAAAAATAATCGGAATTAACAAAAATGCAGTATATTTACTAATCATGGCTAAACCCAAACAAACACCCATCCAAATTAAATATTTACTTTGTTTATTTCCCTTAATTAAAAATAACAAACAAAGAGCTATAAAAAAAATAACGATACTTTCTAAATAACCAACGCGTGAAATCCAAATATGATTACTATTAAGGGCCAAAAAAAGGGCCGCTAAGAGTCCGGCTTTATTATTAAAAAGCTCTTTGCCAATTAAAAAAACGATGTAAATCAAGCACCACCCAGCTATGGCAAATGGCAATTTGGCACTGAAATCATTCACGCCAAAAATTTTAAAAAACAGATGTTGAATTATAAAAACTAATGGCGGATGATCATGAAATGAAAGCTTGGTCCACCAGGGCGCATAACCTTTAAACCACTGAATCGGGGTGGTCTGTCCATAATCGGAAGACATAAAATCAAAATATCCAATGGCACGAAATGAATAATGAGCATCATCGCCTTGAAGATCGGCCCTGGTGAGACGAAAAAAAATTAAAACAAAAGAAAGGATTAAAATTCCAATTAAAATATTCCTTTCGATTTTTGATAAATTTTTAAACATACTTATTTTTTATAAGATTATCAAAAACTTCTTTCATTTGAGTGGCCACCACATCCCAAGTATATTTTTCCATTACCATTTTTTTGGCATTCGCTACCACCCGCTCAACTTCAGCTTGATTTTTTTTATCTAAAATATAATTAATTTTTTCGGCAATACTTTCAGGGTTTTTTGGCTCACAAAACCAACCAGTTTCGCCGTCAATTAAAAAATCAAGAATACCACCAACGGGTGTAGCAACAACAGGTACGCCGGCAGACATAGCTTCGACAAAGGAAATTCCAAAGCCTTCAGATAAGGAGGGGCGGACAAAAACATCTGCCAGATTATAATATTTAGGTAAATCTTCTGAGTAAATGTAACCTAAAAAATTAACTTCTTTTTTTATGGCTAATTGGTGAGTAAGAAATTTTAATCGTTTTTTTAATTCACCTTCGCCAGCAATAAGTAAATTTACTGGAATTTTATAATCGGTTAATAACATCTTCGTGGCTTTAATCAAACTCATCACATTATTCTTTTTAACTAAACGCGAGGTGGTAAAAATAATTTTAGTATCTTTCGGTATATCTAATTCTTCCATAATTTTAACATCTGAATTTTGAGTTTTGAATTTGTTAATATCTACTCCATTGGGCACGATGCTAATTTCCTTTTGATAACCAAATTTCCTGGCGCGTTTTTCCAACCAGGCACTAAGCACCTGAATATGATCAGCTTGTTGATAAATTTTTTTATAACGCCACCACCAAAACCAAGTGCGCCAATAAATATGCGACAGCGGATCGCCTTCTTGCAAAGTTAACAAATATTTTACTTCTGAAAATTTTTCTTTAAATTTCAATGCCGCCAACCCAGCTCTATTAGCCATAATTGACCAAATAGCCAGATAATTATTTTCCTGGTGTAATTCGATCGCTTTTTTATAAGATAGATAATGAAAAAATTGTTTACCAATCCAACTATTACCGACACGATAAATTTTTACCCCCTCGTTCCATTCTTCCTCTTTTTGTTTTCCATTTAAATTACAAGTTATGACATCAAATTCAAAATAATCACTGAGACGTTTGGTGATTTTTTGAACAGCAATCTCGGCGCCACCAATAAAAGGGGCATATGCTAGGGAAAAAATTAGTATTTTGGGTTTATTTTTGCTTATTTCAGCCATATTTATTAATATTTATTTTACCTTAAATTGTCTTTTTTAGCAATTCGTTGTATTCTTAAAACATGAACATAAAAAAGATACTCTACTTGGTAACCCAAAGCGAACTCGGCGGGGCCCAAAAATATATTGCTGATTTAGCCACCCATTTGCCAAAAGATAAATACCAAATTATGGTTGCCGCTGGTGGACCGACCGAAGAAAAATGGTTAAAAAAATTAACACAAAACAATATACTGATTCGGCACTTAAAATATACGGTCAGAGAAATAAATTTCTGGCGCGATTTTTTATCTATTTTTGAAATTTATTTTTTAATTAAAAAATTTAAACCCGATATTGTTCACCTTAATTCCAGCAAAGTCGGTTTTGGCGGAACAATTGCCGCTTGGTTTTATAAAAAAAATACAGGCAGACAATTAAAAGTTATTTATACGGCGCACGGTTTCGTCTTTAACGAACCATTAACTATACCGAGAAAATTTTTTTATTTACAATTGGAACGAATGAGCGGCCGACTTAAAGATAAAATTATTTGCGTTTCGGAAAAGGATAAAATTGTTGGATTAAACAACAAAGTGGCCCATCATCAAAAATTTATTACCATCCATAACGGAATTGAACTAAAAGAATTAACCTTTTTTGAAAAAAAAGAAGCGCAGGAGCAATTAGCAGAAATTAACAACCTATTAAAACCAAACACTTTTTGGGTGGGAACAATCGCCAATTTTTATGCCACCAAAGGATTAATCTATTTAATTAGAGCGGCTAAAATTTTGATCGAAAAATATTCCGAGATGTATTTTATAATTATCGGCGAAGGTGGTTTGCGAGAAGAATTAAAAAAAGAAATTATAAAATTAAATTTACAAAACAAAATAATTCTATTGGGCGCCAGAGAAAAGGCGTCTCAATATATAAAGGCTTTTGATGTTTTTTGTTTACCTTCTGTCAAGGAGGGCCTACCATATGTCATTTTAGAAGCATTGGCAGCACAAGTGCCGATCGTTACCACTAATGTGGGCGGAATTGTCGAAATTATAGAAAATGAAAAAAACGGTTTAGTGGTTCCGCCAGCTAAACCAAAAGAATTAGCCATGGCGATAGAAAGACTTATCTTAGAGCCAACACTAAAAAATATTTTTACTCATAATAATCAAGAAGAAATTAAAAAATTCAGTTTAGAAGAGATGATTAAAAAGACTGAGGAAGTTTATGAGGAATAAAAACCATTGATTAATGGATTAATAAATTTTAAAAAGAGCAAGATAAAAACAAAAGCCACTTACCAGTGTGGCTTTTAAAATAAAACAAAAAGATACGTAAATTTATAGTTATCTTTTGAGATAAACTAGATAAAAAATTATTTCTTCATCACCACAGCTACCATCTCCACCAAACGACAAGCATAGCCCCATTCGTTATCATACCAGGCCAAAATTTTTAAATAATCGTCACCAATCATCATGGTTGATTTTAAATCTACAATCGAAGATGCACTATTACCAATAACATCACTAGAAACGATGGGGTCGTTAGTAACGGTTAAAATATCTTTTAATTTGGCGCTACTGGCGGCTTTTTTCAAAATCTTATTAACTTCTTCCACAGTAGTTTTCTTTTTTAAAACATAAGTGATATCAGAAAGCGAACCACAAACACTCGGTACCCTAATGGCCACGCCATCAAATTTGTTTTTTAATTCTGGCAAAACTTCAGTAACGGCAATAGCGGCGCCGGTGGTGGTGGGAACAATGTTTTGAGCGGCAGATCTGGCGCGACGCAAATCTTTATTTGGCCCATCAACTAAATTTTGTTCTGCAGTATATGAATGAATAGTATTTAAAAAAGCCTTTTTGATACCAAAATTTTCATTAACAACTTTGGTAACCGCGGCAATGCAGTTGGTGGTACAAGAAGCATTGGAAATAATTTTTTCACCCTTATATTTATCTTCATTAACACCAATCAAATAAGTATTAATATTGTCTTCCCCTTTGGCTGGAGCAGAGATAATTACTTTTTTGGCACCAGCTTTTAGGTGACCGTCAGCGGCACCATCTTTAACAAATTTACCAGTGCATTCCAAAACAACATCAACACCTATTTTTTTCCATGGTAAATTTTCTAATTCTTTGATTGAATACGAAGGATAAGCCACATTATCAATATAAACATTTTTATCATCACTTTTTATTTCTTTGTGATAGATGCCATAGACAGAATCATATTTTAAAAGATGGGCTAAAGTGGCGCTATCGGAAAGATCATTAATGGCAACGATTTTAATTTTTGGGTCTTCTAGAGCAATTTTAAAAACAGCGCGACCAATACGACCAAAACCATTGATAGCGATTTTGATGGGTTTTTTAGACATAGGATTATAATTTTAGACTTAAAAACATTAATTATTGTTTTTATTATACCATTGGGCAAGATCTGTGTAAAATGTTAAAATTAAGCCATGATTGCACACATCTTACCACTTTTGCGTTTACCTTTAAAATTGCCATATTTTAGCTATGTGGTGCCTTTGCCATTAAAAAAAGAACTACAAATAGGCAGCCTGGTTAAAATTAATTTTCGAGGAAAAAATATCTCTGGTCTGGTGATTGATATCACAGAAAAAAATAAACATCAATTTCCATTAAAAAAAATAGATTCATTAATTAATAAAAAAATTATTACTAATGAACAATTATCTTTAATAACCCGGATGGCTGAAAATTTGGCTGTAGCCAAAACAACTCTAATTAAATCAATCATACCAAAAACAAAAATAAAAATTGATTCATTTTTTATACCCAGTGATAGGAAAATAAATAAAAAAAATAGAAAAGAACTATGGTGGCATAATAATGAAAAAAAAGCACTAGAAATGATGGCCGATAAAATAAAGAATATAAAAAACAAAAAACAAATATTAATATTGGTGCCCGAAATTGAGAAACAAAAAGAAATAATAAGAAAATTAAAACTAAACACTGATGAGGTATTTTTTTGCTCCAGCAAAACAAAAGAAAAATATTTTACAGAAAATTATTTAAAATTGCTAGCCGGAAAACCGATCATTGTGGTGGGGACACAAAAAGCGGTCCTTTTGCCTTTTATTAACCTGCCAGAAATTTTTATCATTCAAGCCGAATCTTGGTATTATAAACAATCTGACATTAACCCCCGATTTGATGCCAGATTAGTCGCTAATTGGCTGGCAGATCTTTTAACGGCCAATTTGACCCTAATCACCGCCGCTCCGACCCCAGAAGATTACCAACATATAAAAAACATAAAAGACGTGAGAGATAAAAACTATAAAAATTTTTTAACAGTTGATTTAAAAAAAGAAAAAATGGCTGGAAATTTTAATTTTTTAGGTGAATTAACTGAAAGAAAAATAACTCAAACCATAAATCAAAAGCAAAAAATTTTGATTTTACACAACCGCAAAGCTCTGGCTAATTACTTGTTTTGCAATGATTGTGGTTATGTTTTTAAATGCCCCAAGTGCTTTAAATCAATGGCTTATTTAGAAAAAAATAAAAACATTTTATGCCGACACTGCGGCTATCAAGAAGAAATGCCGCCCCTGTGTCCAAAATGCGCCGGACCAAACATTAAATTTAAGACACCGGGGGTGGAAAAAATAAAAAAAGAATTACAAAAAAAATATATCAATAAAAAAATAATGGCGAGTGATAAAATTTTGGGCGCTGACATTTTGCCAGAAACAGAAATATTAGTAGCGACAGAGTTTATCATTAATAAAATAGATTTAACAAATTTTGCTTTAATAATCTTTACTGATTTTGGACAATTTTTAAACCAAGCTGATTTTCGGGCTGGGGAAAAAGCCTATCAATTACTGGCTCAGATAAGAGCGACGAGCTTGGCTGAAATAATTATCCAAACTCATGAGCCAGATAATTATATTATAAAAAGTAACCAACAAAATAAACCGGAAATATTTTATCAAGAAGAACTAGCTAACCGCCAACTGTTTTTTTATCCCCCGTATGGCCGCTTAATTAAGTTGATTTGCCAAGATAAAAATAAAAAAACCGCGGTTTTAAAAGCAGAAAAAATAATTAATATTTTGAATGAAAAAATAAAAAATAAAAAAATAGAAATTATCGGACCATTGATAACCGAGGAAGAAAAAATAAAAAAATCAATAGTTAATGTGATTATTAAGGTGCCTCTAAACTTTGAACTGCCACAAATTTTTAAACTCATGCCCGCAGATGTTATAATTGACGTCGATGTGGAAAAAATTAATTAAGTTTGACTATTTTTTATAATTAAATTATAATTGGTAATAATTTTTATTAAAATTTATGCTGTTAAATATTTTAATTAATCCCAACCCAGAATTAAGAAAAAAATCACAACCAATTACCAAAAACGAATTGGATGATAAAAATTTTAAAAAAACAGTCACAGACATGGCTGAAACAATGATAAAAAAAGACGGCGTGGGTTTGGCAGCGCCGCAAGTTGGAATTTTAAAAAGATTAATTGTGGTTAACACTGAAGACGGACCAGTGGCTTTTATTAATCCGGAAATAAAGAAAAAATCTTGGCGCAAAATAATAATGGAAGAAGGTTGTCTATCAGTACCCGGCGTTTTTGCTAATGTAAAAAGGCCAACTAGCGTTAAAATTAGTTTTTGGGATATGGCCGGACAAAAACATACTTTAAACGCGAAGGATATTTTAGCGCGCGTTTTACAACACGAAATTGATCATTTAGACGGAATTTTGTTTATTGATAAGATAAAAAATAAATAATCTTGACAAAAAATAAATTAATTGTTATAATTAAAAATCCCAAAAAATGGGGTTTTTTAATTAACGTTACAAAAGAATAAGCACAGGAGGTAGAAATGAAGAAGCAATTGTTGGTAGTAAGTTTAATTCTGACTATGGCTTTTGTGGCCGTGGCTGGCAACCCCGTCCTGGTTTTTAACGGTTACAACAATCAAGTAACTGTGAAACCTGGCTTTTCAAACCAGTACATGTTTTCTTTTTCTTCCCGGTTTATCCCAGAGTTTCCCGGTGACACCACTCAATATATGTGTGTCTCATATAATCTGATCATAGATTTTTCGATCAACGGAGAGAGTGACGCCACACCCACGGATCTGATGTCTATGAGGATATTGGATCAATCGGGTATTGAACTGTCCAAGGCAGAATGGGTCAACGAATTCGTAATTTCGTTTGATCCGCCCATTGTGCAAACTTGGGGCGAATCGCATTTTTATGCCATTATGGATGTGAATGAGCACTTCCATGATGGCGACTGGATCAAGTTCCAAATAAAAAATCAACGGATTTTGGCATTAACCCAACCAAACAGTGATCCAACTTGGTGCGAACCAAGCGTCTTGGATCTTGGCTTAGTTAGAATCAAAGAGGGCGTTCGCGTGTTTTACAATATGGGCTGGGAAATTGCCAGCACGCCGGTATATCTGGAATATGATTTCCCGGTTTCACAGCTGGACATCGAGGTGCCGGGTGAAAAGATTTTTTTTCTGGATTACAACGCACCCGGTCTCTATCGACCGTCGGGTTTTATTCCGACCAATTCGGATAAAAATGCCAGCCGGGTGGATAATGTTTTTTGGCTGCCGAGCTATGGCGGGGGAACTTATTGGAAAGGAGAACCGAGAGATTATTCCGTTGTTCTTTTCGATAATGAAACCGACTCGGTTTCATTGGAGAAAGAGAAATGGCAATTGGTGGCGTTTCCGAATTATTACGAGCCGCTGGCAAATTGTTTGTCAGTGTTGGCACCGCCAAGCGATCCAAACTTTAAATTACACTTGTTTGGATACGACGGCGGGAGCAGATCATACTACCCGCTAATGCCAATGAGCAGTACACAAGCTGGTAAGGGCTTCTGGGCATATGCAACGTCAAGTTGCGTCTTGTTTTTTATGCCGCAGCAACAATATCTGGCAAAAGGTATAAGCCAGGGCGTGCTGCTTAGCGAAAATCCTGAGATGCTGTCCATTGATTCAAATCTTCAACCACCGCCACCACCTGGGGATTGGCGCATGACAGGCGTGGAAAACGCCATGACTGTGCCAGTCGAATTTTCTTTATTGCAGAACTACCCTAACCCATTCAATCCCGAAACCGCCATCGAATATTCGCTGCCTCGGGAAGGACTTGTACGGCTGGCAATCTATGACCTCATGGGCCAGCTGGTGACCTTGTTGGTCAACGAGCAGCAGTGTCCTGGTGTGCACCGGGTGATCTGGAATGCGATGGGTTTGCCCAGCGGTATTTATTTCTATCGCTTGGAGGCCGGAAACTTCAGCCAAACCAAGCGTCTTGTTTTGACAAAATAAAAACATCTGGAGTGAAAATTACCCCGGGCTATTAGCTCGGGGTTTTATATTATTTAAGACGACTATCAATAAAATTTTTTACTTCGGTCATAAATCTCTTTTTATTAAATTTTTCCGCATGTTCTTTAATTAAATATGGATCATATTTTTCTGGTTGAAAATGAATAATAGTATCAGCCAAATCTTCCCAAGTTTGATCATTAAAAAATTGTCCAGTTTGATGTTCTAAAACAGTCTCAGTAGCGCCGCCGGCATGATAGGCAATGACTGGCCGGCCAGCAGCCATGGCTTCAATTGTGGTAATGCCAAAATCTTCTTCCTGGGGGTTAATAAAAGCCAAACACTCGCTAAATAAGCGGGTTTTTTCTGTTTCAGAGATGTCACCCAAAAATTCAATATTTTTTTTGGCTATTGATTTGAGACGAGTAAATTCGGGGCCATTACCAAAAATTTTTAAGGGCAAGCCAAGTCTATTAAAAGCCTGGATGGCCAGATCATAACGCTTGTAAGCCACTAAACGACCCCCAATTAAATAATAATCACTCAAGCGAGAAGAAATGAAAAATTTTTCTGTATCGACTGGCGGATAAATAATGTGTGAATCTTTCTGATAATATTTTTTAATTCTAGCTTGTACGGTTTTAGAATTAGCAATAAAATGATCAACTCGCTGAGCAGCGGCATAATCCCAATTGCGCAAATGCGATAAATAAAAAGGCAATATTTTTTTAATAAAATTATTATATGGCAAATCTTCAACATAGCCATGCCATTCAGACCATAAATACCTGGTAGGAGTATGACAATAACACAGATGTATGGCCCCGGGCTTAACTAAAACACCTTTAGCCAACGAAGAACTGGAGGAAATAATCAAATCAAAAGAACGCAAGTCTAGTGATTCAATAGCTGTTGACATTAGTGGTAAATACCATTGATATTTATTTTCAACATAAGGTAATTTTTGTAAAAAAGTTGGTATTATTTTTTTATCGGCGTAATATTTTTCTTTTTGTTTCTTATCATAAACCAAAACAAAAGTCGGGGCTTCGGGATAAAGCTCTTGCAAGGCGCGAAGCACACGCTCTTGGCCGCCCTCTTGAACCAACATGTCATTAATCAAAGCAATTTTCATAAAAATATCTAAAATTTCTTGACCAATTAACCAGGATAATAGATAAGCCTGGGGATATCTATGTTTATCTTAGCAAGAGACAAAGGGAAAGGCAAAAAGTAAATTAAGAAATAATGAAATATAGAAATTAGAAATTAAGGGTAATAAAAAATCGCCCGATGATGGCGATCAATCCCTCTTTCCACCTAGGTATGAAGTGACTAAAAAATTATTTAGCGCCCTTACGGGTTATGACCACAAAAGGGGTTTTAAGTAAAATGGTTAAATCTAGCCAGGGCGACCAATTTTCTACATAAAAAGTATCAAGACGCACTTCTTCTTCCCATTCCAAATCGGAACGGCCAGAAACTTGGGCTAAACCAGTAATGCCGGGTTTAATATTTAATAATTTTTTATGATGCTTTTCGTATTGATCAACTTCGTGTGGTTCATGAGGCCGCGGTCCGACTAAACTAATATCACCCTTTAAAACATTATAAAATTGCGGCAATTCGTCCAAACTCCAAGCGCGGATAAATTTTCCTACCCTAGTAACACGCGGATCATTTTCCATTTTAAAAAGCGGGCCATCTTCCCTTTCGTTTTGAGCTAACAATTTTTTTTTCATTTTATCGGCATTTTTAACCATGGAGCGAAATTTCCAAATTTTAAGCGGCTGGCCTTTGGCGCCAATGCGGGCTGAACCATAAAAAATCGGCCCGGCAGAATCCAATTTAATAAGCAAGGCTAAAATAATAAAAATTGGTGAAAAAACAATGAGCAGCAAAAAAGAAAAAATAACATCAAAAATTCGTTTCCAAACACGGCCCCAACCATCTAAGGCGGTGCGCTTAACTTCCATAATCGGTACGCCGGCGATGGTGTCTATTTCTAAACGCGGACTCTGGGCAGCAAAAAAATCGGCCGCATATTTAAAAACAAGATGATGCTCATCAGCAAAATCCAGCAGCGCTAAATTTTCACGGCGATTTAAATTAGAATCACCTTGGATAATTTCATCAAGGCCCTTGGTTTGATAAATTTCTAATAATTTATCTCTGTTGCCATTCTGATAATTATCAAGGCGAGCAACAATTTGGTAACCCAATGTTTTGCGGCTATAAATTTCTTTAGCAATATCTTCGGTGGAATTATCCGCCCCGACCAAAACCACGCGGTGCACACCAATATTTTTAGTATATAAAATTCTTTGAATTAAAATAATGATTAATCGAGCAATAATGACATAAAGAAATGATAAAAGCCAAGCAATTAATAAAATAAACCGCGAATTAAATAATTCACGGGAAAAGAAAGCGCCAACAATTACCGCTAACATGCCGGTGGAACAAGCCAAAAAAACCTTACTAATTTCAGAAAATATTTTCCGACGAAGTGACATCTGATATAAACCGGCTAACATAAAAATAAAAATCCAGCCCAAAGCAATGGGCCAGACATAATTCACATATTGACGAAAAGATAAATTAAAAATTACGGGGCGGATATTTTGTATCCAATCAACGTAACGGAGAAAATAAGCAGAGGTAGCTGCTAAAACAATCATCAGATAGTCGAGCGGCACTAAAATCGCAGAAAAGGTTAAATCTGATTTTTTCATAAATAAATTAAAATGTAAAAATCAAAACGTAAAATGACAGTGCAAAATTTAGAATTAATAATTTTAAATTTTGATTTTTTATGTCCAGGCAGAATCATAAGCCGGATTCTGTCCCAAACGCTAATTATTGCGAATGAGTGTGATCATCTATCTAAGCGTAGATTTTACTACTTGCACCAGATAAGGTTTACCCAAATCTATGTCGCCATAGAAGTGCGTGGTCTCTTACACCACGTTTTCACCCTTACCTTGCACCACGTAGGATGCAGGGCGGTTTATTTTCTGTGGCACTGGCTCGGAGTTTTGAATTTGACCAAAAGAAAAATAAAACGATCGTGATCTATTTTTCTTATTGTAATTCTTATACTCGGTCGCGTTTCGCGATTATCTTTATTCAATGTCTTAACATTGAGATGTCCGGACTTTCCTCCCCGACATTAAGCCGAAGCGATCACTCATCTACCTGGACCATAATATTCTACCAAAAAATAAAAGTTTTGTCAAAACTAAACTCAAAAATGGTATAATTATCAACAAAATGATATGATATAAATATGGAAAAAAAAGATAAAAAAATAATATTTTATTTGGCAATATTTTTTATTGCTATTGTTTTTTTGTTAAACCCAATCGGAAACTTTCCACTAAACGACGACTGGGTTTATGCGCATCCAATAAACGAATGGCTTTTTCAGCATAAAATTGATTTTTATTATTGGACTGGACCAATCTTAATCTTTCAGGTTTTTTATGGCTTTTTAGTTGCTAAAATAGCTGGTTTTTCTTTTACTATATTGCGTTTAACAACCTTAATTTTTTCTTTTTTATCACTATGGATTATTTATTTTTTAACCCAAAAAAATTCTACTGATAAAAATTTGCCTTGGTTGGTTTTTTTAACAGTTTTATTAAATCCTATTTTTATAAACACATCTTTTACTTTTATGACTGATGTGCCATTTTTATTTTTTTATTTGTTGGCAATTTACGGTGTTTATAAAAGTATCGAACAAAAAAATGGGAACTGGTTGATTTTAGGGCTGGTTTCGGCAATAGCTTCTTTTTTTATTAGACAAAACGGAATTTTATTCTTTGGCGCGTTGGTAATTTTTTATTTACAGCTGTGGTTTAATAAAAAAATTGACAAAGAATGTTTTAAAAATTTTTTATTAAAATTATTTCTGAGCCTACTGATTTGTGGGGGCGGCTATTTAATTTTTCAAAATAATATTAAAATTAGTGGGGCACAAACACATTTATTGGAGGGGGGGTTAATTAAACATATGGCGGAGTGGTTTTTTTATGGTGTGCAATATTTGGGTCTGTTTACATTACCAATTACTTGTTTGTGGCTTTTTAAAGGGGAAAATTATAAGAAAAAAAATGTTATTATTTTTATTACCTCTTTTTTAATTTTAGTTGCCATAACTTTTATTTTTAATCAACGCTTTCCTTATAACCAAAACATAATTAATGATTATGGTTTGGGCCCGATGATTGAAGTTTTACAAGGCACTCCCCCTCTAATTTTTAACTGGCAATTAAAATTAATCGTAAGTTTAGTAGCTTCTTGGGGCGGCGCACTTTTAATAACAATATTGATAATAAAAATTAAAAAATTATTAAAAGATAATAATTTATTGAACCTTGTTTTTTTAAATTTTGTTTTACAACTTATTTTTATTTTAATTTTTATTGGTTTTGACCGTTATTTTTTATTACTGTTGCCTTTGTGCTTAATTATGGCAATGCCAGAGACAATTGATAACAAATATACTTTATCTATTATTTTATTAATGATCTTTGCTTTTTTTTCTCTTGCCCTGGAACGCAATTATTTAGATTGGAACAGGGCAAGAAACGATCTGTATCATAATCTTATTCAAAAGGAATTTTTGCATCACGTTGAGGGTGGTTATGAACTTAATGGCTGGTACACATATAAAATAATGAAAAATTTTCCTAAATTTGTGGAGAACACAAGGCCATGGTATTTGTGCTGGCTATTTCCTAAAAATACTAACGCGCAGATTATCTCTTTCTCGGTCTTACCAGATTATAAAATTATATATTCAAAAAAATATTACAATTATTTTTTGTTTAAAGATATAAATTTATACGCGATTGAAAAATAAAATTATTTTTTAAAAAAATAAAAACTGGCTGTATCGCCTTTTTTATTTTTATTTAATTTCTGGGCTTGGTTTTTAAAATCTTGAATCTGCTTTTTAGTAAAAATAGATTTTTTAGGATTTTCAGCATAAGATAATGGGCTGCGTAGAGGAATACTTTTTTGATATTGTTCGCTGCCCCAAAACTGAAAATCGTTAGAATCAAATTCGACTTCAACGCGATTAAAACCAGCTGTCTTTGACAAAATTTCCATGCTTTTAACTGAAGGAATGAAAATGTGTCTGGGAGCATCCAATTGCACCCAACTAACTCCATAATGTTGCCAAGCATAAGAAGACGCCACCGGAACTCTGATTAAAAGATGCCCGCCATTATTTAACAGGCTGTATGTTTTTTTAATCACAGCTTGCGGATTTAACATATGTTCAAAACTATGATTTAAAATAATAAAATCAAATTTTTCTGATATTTGTGATAATTCTTTTTTGTATATTTTTACATTATTTTTATAAAATAAATCATGATCAAGATAGGCATCAATACCAATAAGATTTTGATAGCCGGCTCTTCTTAAACCAATTAATAAATGTCCTTGACCACAGCCAACATCTAATATTTTTGCTTTTGAATTTAAATTTATTTTTTTAAGCCAGTGAAAAAAATCTGGCAAACTAAAAAAATAAACTAAAAACATGCCGAAAATATTGTTTTTTTTAAAAATATAATAATTGGCCATCTGACGCCTTAAAAAAGAAATAAAAAAATCATACTTAGAAATTATGTTGTGAAATGAATAATAGTTAATAGGGTAATATTTGGTAAGATCAGATAATGGTTCTTTAATTTGCAAACAACCACATTTTTCACATTCAAAATATTCGAATTTTTCTCCTAAACCAAACATCATTTCTGACACAAGAAATGATTTATTGTTTTTTTGATTACCACAAATAAGACAATTAATATTTGACATGCAGATTAAATCTCAATCTAAAAATTGTTTTAAAAAATTCAATAATATCTTTTTTATTTAATTTTGATTGACCGAGACGACGATCAGGAAAAACGACTGGAACTTCTTTTACAATAAAACCAGCTTTTTCCACTCGATATAACATTTCTTCCTGAAAAGCATAACCGTTGGATTGAATAGAATCTAAATTTATTTTTTGTAAAACTTCTTTTTTATAACACCGAAAACCAGCAGTAACATCATGGGTCTTAAGGCCTAAAAATAATCGCGCTACAAACATCGCGCCATTGGAATAAAAATGGCGACGCCAATTCCAACCAACAACCCGCCCGCCTTTTATTTTTCTAGAACCAATGACCATATCTGATTCTTTGGCGGCTTCTATCATGCGAGGCAAATCTTCGGGGCGATGGGAAAAATCGGCATCCATTTCGAAAATTAAATCAGCACCAGATTTGAGCGCTTGTTTAAAGCCGGCAATATAGGCGGAACCAATGCCTAATTTGCCGCTGCGATGCAAAACTTCCACTGGATATTTTTCTTTTAAATTTTCGGCAATTTGGCCGGTGCCGTCGGGTGAATTATCGTCAACAATTAAAATCTGATATTGATAATTCTTTAAATTTTCGGCAATTACCGCAACTAAATTAGGCAAGTTTTCTTTTTCATTGTAAGTGGGGATAACTATGTAGATTGACATATTTTATTCTTTAATAAATTCGTATTTATAATATCTTATTTCTTTTTTATTAGCAAAATCAATTATAAATAACTTTATATTATCATCTAAACTTAACTCTTGAATTAAACTTTCTTTTATAAAATCTTGATCGATATTATCGGAGATAATTATCATTTTATCGACATCAGCATTAATTTTAATTTTGTTTGAATAATTGATTTTAAGAGGAGAATAGTTGCTGAGATAAAAATACCTTAATGGCTCATTCCAAAATATTTCATATAACTTATAGTCTGGTAGATAGTATTCGATGTGTCTAAAATATTTATATGTACTAGCTCGCCACTCGCCACTCAAATTTACAGGGCGATATTTAAAACCATTTTCGACCACCAGGATCGTCTTTTGGGCATCATATTCCCGTATTTTTTTAACTAGGAGTTCAATTTTTTTATCAAAATTTAAAATAAAATGATAATTATATTCGTGGGATAAAAAATTTAAATATTTGTTTGGTATAATAAAATTTGAATCAAAGAATAAAAAGCTTGAGACACTGATTATAATTATTAAACTATAAACTATTTTTTTAAAAAATGTTTTGTTATTAAAAACAAAATGTAAAGGAGCGCAAAACATAATAAGCAAGCCAAGGGAGACGGTCATTAAATAACCGGAATTTCCAAAATGAATAAAAATATAAACAAAATATGATGGTATTAGCCAGATTATAAATAAATAATCTGATAATTAAAATTTTTGTTAAAATTATTTTTTATTTTTGAACAAAACAATAACAGCGGCACTAACAGACAAACGTTTAATGAAATAAAAGTGATTTTTATGATGTGCCTTAAATTAATAAAGATATTTTTCCAGGCGACTCCATAAAATATGGAAGTTTCTTGTGAAGCGTGTGATAATTGCCAATTGGTTACTTGCCAATAAGTGGTCCAACCATCGGATAGATAAATTAACGGTAAAAACCAAATTAAAACAAAAGAGATGCCTAATCCAATATTTATAAAAATTTGTTTTAAACTTATTTTATTGTTTTTTAATAAAATTATTAAAGCATAAATCCACAAAGGAAAAAATAAAAATAATAAACTTTGCCGAAAACCACCAGAAACTGCTAAAAAACAGGTAAAAAGATAAAAATATTTAAGCTTATTTTCTTTAATAATTAACAGAGTTAAATAAGCAAATATTATGGAGAATAAGGCGTCAAAAATATATGTGGAGGCAACTTCGCCGTAAAACCAAAAATAGGGATTAAAAATTAATATCAAACTAATAAAAAAAGATGATTTTTGATCATCCAAAAGTAATTTTAAAAAATTATAAAAAATAATTACAGCTAACGCAGAAATAATAATACTGAGAATAACATAGGCGGTATTAACGTTAAAAAATATAAAATTAAAAATTTTTCCCAAAGCGACATACAAAATATAACCGGGCGGATGCGGTTGGTGTTGGGCAAGATCAAAATGCTTAAGAGCTAAAGACAACTGAACCGCATCCCAACTATATAAAATTTTAGAAACAAAAGGAAGACGGCTAATTAAAGTTAATAAAAATAAAAAAAATTCAACTTTATATTTATTAATTTTAATCATAAATAAACTAATATAAATTTTATTTTAAAGTAAAAATAGTTATTCGACTATCTTCATATTCTTTTTGCCAATATTTTTCGCTAACTAAATCTTTATTAAATTTTATAATTAATTCTTTGACTCCGTTAGGAAAATTATCTACATTAAAATAAAGGTAATAGTTATTTAAATCTGAATTATTTTTATACAATATTAAACCAGTTATCAATGGCTGAGATTGCTGAACTATCAGCTGATAAAATTCATCTCCGTTTGACGTATTAGCCAGCTGCTTAATAAATATTATTCTCTTTGAATAAAAAGCAGCCGGGTGACTAAAATGTTGACTATAAGAAACATAATATGATAAGGATAAAAATGCTGATAAATCACCAACACTGCCAGAAAGCCAAATTTTTTTATTATAGTCAGTAATATTTTTAATAATTTCAACTAAGTAAGAATTTCTATTAGGAATTAAATCTTTATCTATTTGAGCTCGAACTATGGGGTCATCAATAAATTTTACTAAGGGTAAAATTGAAATAATAATTATCACTAAAATTAATATCATTCTATCCATTTGCCGATATTTTTTTATGGTTATGTTATATAAATAATTAATTAAATAAGCAGCGCCAATAGACAAACAAGCCGCAGATAGTATGGGAAATGATTTAGCGGCCAAAAAAGTTTTATGATAAATTAAAAAATAAATAAGATTAATAAACTGGTATAAATAACACATTATAAATATATACAAACTCGATTTAACCAATTTTTGGGAAGAAAATTTTATTAAACCAAAAATACCAAATATAAAAAATGAGCTCCCCCAAAAAGACGTTGTAATCCAAGGAACATAAGTTGATAAATCTTGAGGAATAAAAAATCCAGCCTGCCCGTTTTCTATTCCACCCCTTAAAAGAGATAAAAGTAAAGGAATTAAAAAAATACTACTTAGAATAAAAATGCCAATACCAGTAATTATAATTCTTTTTAAATTTTTAATTTTATCAGAGGATAAATAAATTAAAAATAAAATAACTGGAATTAAAATAAACCACCAAAAGTAGTAAGTTAAAAACAAAATACCTCCACTTATAATAGAAAATAAAAAAAATTTGGGGTGCCATTTTTTACTAAAAAAATTTAAATATAAAAATCCAACAAAAATTACAGAAAATAAAGCGGTAACAACTTCATAAGGTTTAAAAATAAAAATATCAAAATCTAATAATATAAAAAAAATGCATGGCAATAACATCCAAAACCATGGGGATTTATGAAAAGAATCCAAGTTGTCTTCTGATTCGTAATTATTTTGATTTATTTTTTGATAAAAAAATTTTTGCCACAGATATGAACCTATAAAAAAAATAACTACTGTTCCTAGAACTCCAATTTTTGCAGCTACAATGCCATTATTAGTAAAAAAATGAGCAATAGTTCCTGTGATCCAAAAATATAAGGGTGGATAAAACGGAGGAAGCCAGCCATAATAAAAATCAGAAAAATAATTACCGGCCATAACTTGCTTTAAAAATGTAAAAATATAAGTTTCATCGCCACTATTACCCCAGAGCATTTTTTTAAGTGGGTAACTAAAAACTAAATAAAAAACAAAGATAACAATGGTAATTAATAATAAATAACACCATGGTTTATTATTTTTTTTATAAATTAAGAAAAGTAACAAAAAAACAAAAATAAATAAAATTACTTTTGTTAAAACAATGATATTTATGGTAGTAAAACTTAATTCTGACACAAAAATAAAATTATTTTTTTAACCAATAATCTTCTTGTCGAACCAGTAATTCTTTAGCACGCAGGGGTTCCCCCATTAATTCTTTGACAATTTTCTCCATGCGCATGCCTTGTGAACCTTTCACTAAAATAACATCGCCAGTCATGATTTCGTTTTGTAAAAATTTTCCCGCCTCTATGCTATTATTAAAGCTTAAAACTTTTTCTCGTGATAAACCATTAATCTCGGCTATTTTGGCCGTATCTTTTGATTTTTCTCCCACAGTCACCAATATATCAACCTTAAATTGTTTAACCCACTCCCCCACTTCTTCGTGGGCAGATTCAGTTAGACTGCCAAGTTCTAACATGTCACCTAAAACAGCCCAGCGCCGATTAGAACAAGAAAGGCGCGATAAAACACTCAAAGCAACTTTAACGGCCTTGGGAGAAGAATTGTAAGTATCATCAATAAGAGTGGTATTTTTGATACCTTTTATTAAATTAAGGCGACCGGGCGGAAAACTAAAATCACGCAAACTATCAACTGCCTCGCTTAAAGGAATGCCATAAATTTTACCAACCGAAAGAGCAATTAAAAAAGAATCTAGTTGGCTGGTAGAAAGAACGTTTTTAAAACTGGCAAAATTGCTTTCGCCGGCACAAATTATTTCAGCCATGACGCCGCTGCCATCTTTTTCAAAATTCACCTTTTCTGCGCGGATATTTGCGGCGGAAGTTAAACCAAAAGTAAAAATTTTCGCAGTAGTATTTTTTTTCATACCGATAACCAAACTATCATCATTATTTAAGATGGCCCAGTCATCTGTTTTTAAAAAACGGATTAAAGTTTCTTTTTCTTTAATCACCTCTTCAATGGTGTTAAAAAATTCTAAATGGCTTGGACCAATGGCGGTAATTACGCCCAAATGCGGTTGAGTTAATTTGGCCAAATAGGCAATATCACCGGGGTGATCGGCGGCCATTTCCAACACTAAAACATCGGGATATTTTTTGGTTTTAAATAAAATTAAAAAAAGGGCTTTTAAAAAAATAATCAGCCACTTAAAGGGGTTATGTTGCCCAGAGGGTGAATTGATAATAGTCAGTGGCACGCCAAATTCAGTATTATAATTTTTTAAATTAGTTCTAGTGTTATATTTATTTTTTAAGACGGTGTGGATAGCCTCTTTAGCTGAAGTTTTACCGACAGAACCAGTGACACCAATAACATCGGGGTGATATTTTTTTAAGATTGCTTTACTAAAAAAATATAATACCTTTTGGATTAGATATCTCATAATTTTTTAATTAATTCTTTGGTAATTGTATTATTTTGGCAAATTTTTTTCATTAAATCTTTTGAGATGCAATTTTTTTTGCATATCTTTTGATAGATGTAATAACTAATTTTGGGAGTTCTGATTTGAGAACGATGATCAACCGCCACTAAGCCAAATTTTGGACCAAAGCCCTTGTCCCATTCATAATTATCAAGCAAAGACCAGTGATAATAACCGCGCACATCAACACCGGCACTGATGGCGTGATGAATTTCTACTAAATGATTAATAATAAAATTAACACGCTGCTCGTCATGTTCGGTAGCAATGCCATTTTCGGTGATATAAATTGGCAAATTAAAGTCTTTAAAATCCATTAAAACATCAAAAATTCCGTGTGGATAAACAACCCAACCCATGTCGGTTAATTCGCTCTCTTCTTCTTTAACCTCATCTTGAGTAGGTAAAAGACTATTTTCTGCCTGTTTAAGACGGACTCTAAAATAATAATTAACACCAAGAAAATCGTGTGTTTTTTTGGTCAAATCATAAAAAGAATGATTGATAATGCGATCAGCGGCGTGAACATAAAATAATTCCCAAAAATTATGTTTTTTATAAGAAGCAAAAGACATAACATTCATAGCAAAACCAACTTGAACTTTTTTTTCTGGCCGGTCTAAAGTTTGATGTAACAATTTATAAGTTTTTTTGTGAGCACGGGCCATGTTTAAATAAGCCAAGACGGCTTTCTTGATATCTTTTTTTTGTGGCGGCCAAAAACCCTTTAAATAACACATATCAATATAAATTTCTGGTTCATTAATGGTAATCCATAAATCTACCAATTGACCTAGGGTTTTAGCAATATATGTAACATAGCGGGTAAAATAATATGGAGCTTTAAAACTGGTCCAACCACCATGCAGGGCTAACCAATTTGGCAAAGTAAAGTGATTTAAGGTTAACATAACCTTAATATTTCTTCTTTTTAAGTCTTTTAAAACCTGCTGATAATGATTTAATTGCTGCTCGTCAAAGAGACCTGGTTTTGGTTCTAGGCGCGCCCACTCAATAGATAACCGATAAGAATTGTTGCCCATTTTTTCCAGCAAATCAAAATCTTCTTCATAACGATAATAATGATCGCAGGCCTTACCAGAAGGCACAAATTTTTTATTTTGATATTTTTTTTCTGCCACTGGCAAAACCCTTCCTTTCATTTTTTCTTCCCATTGCCACCAATCACTATTAAAATTATCACCCTCTACTTGATGAGCGGAAGTGGCAGTGCCCCAAAGAAAATCCTTGGGAAAAACATAATCCTGTTCTCTGTTAATCATAATAATAAAAAATTAAATAATACTAATGGCTTGAGTTAGATTTTCGATAAAATGAAATTTGATCATAATCATAGAGAGGGTGAGAAGAATTACAAAAAGACAATGCAAAATTACTGGGCGGTGCTGTACTTCGATACGGACCATAATGGTTAAAATTAAATTTAAAATAATAAATCCTAAAAATACTAAAAATATTTTTTCACCATAATAAACAATTTGAGCCACTAAACCAGAATGGTGCTTTTTCTCTAACCTTACCTCCTGCTCAGCGGCCCTTTCCATTATGTTAAGTGGACCAGTCACTTTTTCTGATTCAATTGGTGGAGAGGTGGGAGCAAAAGACTCACCAGCCACTTGGGCATAGGATTTACCAAAAAGCTGAACGACAAGCGTTGTTTCTTGTCCATTAATTTGACCGACCGCCACGGCAATGCCAATATCTTCATAATTAGGAGAAACAATATTATCACGATGAGTGGGTGAATCCATCCACGCCGTAACCACGTCTTCGGCTTCAATAAAATTCATAGCAAGATTTTCGCCAGCAAAAGTATAATTATAATCTGCCTCCTTAAACCATTGCCAGGGCTTAATTCCGGCGGGAGAAGTGTGCGCAAAATAATTATTTTTTAACATATCGTTAATTTTTTTTTGCGCAGCCAAATCTAGGGTTGAATTGTGTTTTAAAAGGGATAGATTATTATTTTGCCGCTCTTTATTAGTTAATTCGATAATTCGATTTGCAGTAATGGTAGAAAATTCCGCGGGATTGGGATAAGAAAAAAATAATAAAATAAAAATAATAGCCTTGACCGCGATAAGGAAAACAGAATAATAAAACAAATTTTTATGTCGCACAGCGTGTGGCCGATAATTATTAGCGGGATGCGGCCAAAAAAAATCTTTGATTTTTATTTTCATAAAATTATTTTAATTCGACGTCGATAATTTTTTCTATACCTTCTTTGGTCCTAAGAGTAAATTTTACTTTATCCCCGGGACGATAAATTTGCAAAATATTAGTTAAACTATTATTTTGATTAATTAGGTCCTCACCGATTTTGACAACCACATCACCCAGAGTAGCTTGTGAAAAAAGAGGTGAATCCTTTTTTAGCGCAGTAATTAAAGCGCCACCGCTTTGATAGCCAGCAACGTTAGAAATAGATAAATCTATAAACTCAATCCCCAAATAGGTTGGTTTAACATCGCCCAAAGCAATAATTTGAGTTAATGACTTTTTAATATATTCGGCGGGAATAATATAAGGAATATTTCTATTATTAAATAAACCAATAAAATCTTTGTTTAAATTAAAAACGGGCAGATTAGCAAGCTCTTGATTAAGCTCAAAAGATGGCGCAAAAAATAAATATGGCTTTTCGCTAGAAAAAATATTTTTTTTATCAAATACTAATCGATTGGCACCCAAACGTGAAACTAAAAGTTTTTTATTGTATCCTTCCATACCAGACCAGAGAAGAATTCTCTCGCCAAAACGTGCTTCAGAAAATTTACCAAAAGAACTAACCATTAAATTTTCGGCTTTAACTTTTAAAAAAACAAGCCCCAAATCACTATCTAATTTAATATTTTCTACTGGTAAAATTTTATTATTAATCAACACCAGATATTTGCCGACTGAAGAAATTCCTTCGTTTCCGGTTACTAACCAACCGTCACTTGTTAAAACAAAAGCATTAGCCACAAAATCACTTGGTTGATAGAAATCTTGTTCTGGTTTGCCACTTTGTTTTTTGACATTTAAAATACTGGCAACGGTCGGGGCAATCGCTTCAGCGACTTCTTTTATTCGCTCGTCTTCAATAACCGTGGTTTGTTCTTGTCTTTCAATAAGTACATTGGCGGTGGGTAAAAGTGAATTAATGTCCAACCAAGAAAATATTTTGGATTGAGAAAAAGAACCAGATAAAAAAAGCAACACTGATAAGAAACCAGATAGAAAACCGAAAAAAACAGCGATTACTAAACTAATAACCATGGTCTTGGTAGAAGTTGGTGCTGGTTTAATTAGATTATTAGAACGATAATACTCCTCCCAAGAATCATTGTTAATGTTTTCTGGAATTGATTTACTTTCAACTGAATCATGACTTTTAATTTTTTTTGAAATAAAAATTTTTTTGCTCATATTAATACCAACGGGCAGTTAATAAAAGTATAATAATAGTAATAAAAATAATTAATAAATGATACCAAGAAATGGAACGCGAATCTTTAACTGAACGAGAAATTAAAAAATTAGTGATTAAAAAATAACTAATTGCAACCAAACCGGCTTTAACATAATAACTGATTGGCCACCAAGAAAAAATTAAAATTAATTCGGTAAATAATAACCAAACAATCAACAGGTCTCTCTTTTTTTCTTTATAATCTAGTTTATTAAACCACATATTTTGAGCAAAAATAAATATGGCCAAAAAACTAATAATTAAAGGCGCCAGCCAAAAATTTTTACTCAAAAAAACATCAAAGGCAAAACCAGAAACCGTTAAAAAGAAAAGGCTTATTAAAGAGCTATAATTAAAAACATAAACTAAGGTATGGGGCTGATATTGATCTTTAAGGTGATAATAATACCAAATGGCTTGGCAGTAAAAGAAAGAAATCACCGCTAATAAAAAAAATAATAAATATTTAAAATATAAACTTTCTAAAATTAGCAAAAAGGAAATGCCACTAAACCAAAAAACATAAAACCAGCCGTAAAACCAAAATTTTTCTTTTATTTTTTCTTGCCGACCAATAACTAATTCGTTAATTAAAACGGTGCTAAATAATAAAATAATCGAGCCATAATATATAAACTCGGGTTTTTTAAAAATTAAATAAAATAAAAATAAGTTTAATAAATTTAAAAAATATACTAATGCTCGCCTAATAAGCAACATAATTTTAGATAATCCACATATTACTTAAAATGGACAATTAAGATTTAATTATGAAAGACTATTAATCTTGTTAAACAAAATTAAAATTCTGATATAACTTATTCAATTTCAATCAACCAGGGATAGCGATCTAATAAATCTTGCCAAGCAGCGGTTGAGTGCAAAGGCCACTTTTCCTGACCAGTCTGACAATTATTTTTATCTCCATCCAAAAGAATTACTAATTTAAGCTGCAATTCCTTAAAATCTTTAGTGACGGTTAAATTTAACAACTGGCTGGCGGTTTGGTTTATAGTTTGCAAACAAATATCAGCTTCAGCAATTAAATCGGGTCTTTTTGACCAATATTCTCTTATAATACTGGCAACTGATTTCTGATAATCAGCTTTTAACTCCTCGGTAGTAAGAATTTTTTGAGGGATACTGCTAGCCGGTGAATCACTTTTTTGAGATTTTGTTTGCCCCCAAGCAACTATTAAAGCACAAATTAAAACGGTTAAGATAACGCCAATAAAAAGAGCTAATTTGCCCGGGTGTTTTAAAAGATGTTGTACATTTTCATCACTCATTTTAAAATGTTGGTGCTTGTTAGGTTGAGACATATTTTTGTTTTTTTATTTTTTTGGTTAATAAATTTATTTTTTCTTTAATAATATTTAATTCAAAAACAACCGTATCGTCCCCGCGATCAGCTAAATTTTGCAGCCAAACTAACCGCTGTCGCAAAGAAGGCAAATCATCGGGCAAAACAAGATTATTTTTTCAGCTATTTCTGCCATTTTAGGGAATTAATTTACCAGGACCCATGGGATTATAACCATTTAAAACCTCTTCGCCATCTAAATAACCATCGCCATCAGAATCGGGATTGTTTAAATCAGTGCCAAAAATTTCTTCTTCTATATCAGTCAAGCTATCATTATCACTATCAATATCACTATCTGATTCCAACATTAAATTATTAGTATTTCCGTTTGCCGGCTGATCCAGTGCTTGATTTTCTGGATCAGATGAACTCATGCCAATATAAAAACTATTCCAAATAAACTTTTGTTTTTCTAAAGAAAATTCAGCCATAATTTTATCGGCGTCAAAACCAGCAGTGTTTAATAACTGACGAAATTCTTCGGTATTAAAGATAGGCAAATCCTCTTTGTTGGGGTTGCCGGGTAATTCTTTAAAAAGCTGATTACTATAATTATTTAATTCTTGAACATTCTCATCACTTAAGGTTTTAAGAAAATCAAAGGCGGCAGATTGATCAGTGATATTGGTATTATCTAAATTTTCCAGATTTAAATTAGTACTAGAATTAAAATTTAAACCAGGACCAGATAAAAGAGGCGTTAATTTTGTTACAGCAGAAAGATCGGCGACACCACTATTCAGAATTAAATTTAAAAAAAACATACCAATCCATAACAATGGTAATAAAACCAAAAGACCCAAAATGCCCAATTTATATCCTAAGCTGTGTTTTTCTTTGGCACCAACATCTTTATTCTTAATGGCTGATAAGTTTTGATAAATGTCATAATAGTAGGCATAATTAAACGGTTCTAATAAAGATGAAATCAAAAGCATGAAAAGAAAAACAACTAAACCCAAAATTATAGCTATAATTAAAAATAATTTATTAACTGAACCAAACCAAAATATTAAAGCCATACTAACAAAAGAAGCTATTTGAATAATAAACTGCAAATAACCAAGCATGATCTGGCGTTTAAAAATTGGCCAACTATAGCCAAAAACAAGAGATTTACTACGTCTAACCGAAGCTACAGCCGGCAGACCTTCCATCAATTTAACAATGCCAGCTAAACTAAACCTGATTGATCTAATAATAGAATAAACAATAAAGACTAAACTTAAAATACCGATAATAATCATGCTAACATTAGAACGATCAACAAAAATAGACCAGAGTACGGCCACTAACATAAATAAAATAAACCAACCAAAAGCCATAAAACCAGCAATAATCGTGGTTCCTAATAAACCCCAAATTTTTTTACGACTAGCTTTATTAATTACTCTTTTAGAAATTTCTTGGGTTTGTAAATAATGAATATAGGCAGCCTGAGACCAAAGTACACCATAGATAAAACCAAAAAACATAAGTAATAATGCAATAACACCCAAAACTATGAATATAATTTCTCCTAGACCAACGGCGCTCAAACTAGACATGGGGCTGCCTTTACTTAAAACCATGATTACAAATATTACAATTATGAGTGCCAGGGGGATACAAAACAACAAAAATCCAATAATTTTAGGAACGATGTTTAAATATAAAAATCGCCATTTTTTTTGCCAAATCATTTTTATGGTTTGGCTAAATAAACTGCCTAGATTTTTTAAATTAAACGGTTGGTTAGAATTAATAGCTGAATCTAAAGAAGTCGAACTAATCGGACTAATCGGAGGTGTTGGCGGGGGCGAGGCTGGTGTTTGGTCGCCAACAGTTGGCATAGTATAAATTTTGGGTTCATTTGGTAATAATGGTTGATTATTATTACCAAGATTCACTAATGGTTCGTTATTCATATTTTGATAGTATTTTATAAATACAATAAAATTAAGATGCGTGATCTTTTTTAAATTAATAATATTAAAAATTGAAATATTACCATTGTTTACGACGATTAAAAATCATTGATAAACCAACAATCATTAATAAAACTGGCCAGATAAATGACCAAGTCACATCAGTTAAAAATCCAAGATTTTTTAAAAGAAACGATAAGCCAATGATAAAGAGACCGGCACCAATAATCATAATAAAAACTCAAAACTTAAATTTCAAAAGTTAAAACTATTGAAATTTAATCTTTAATTATTAAGATATCCACTAATTAGATTTTACCATTTTATGCTCTAAAGAGCAAACATTAGAGCTGGCGACTAAATTCACAGCCGCAGTAATTTTGACGATAGAAATTGTGCTCTTTTGAAAGTTGGCAAGATTTTTTAAATCCGTCTTGTTTTTTCCAATCAGCTTCATAAAATTTTTCCTGATGTTTTTGCGCCACTTCTCTACCAATTTCATTAATTTTGGCTGCGTTTTTATGCGGCGATATAGAAAGTGTGGAAGCAAAATAATCAAAATTATTTTCTTTCGCATACTCGGCGGTTTTTAATAAACGAAATTCATAACATTTAAAACATCGATTTCTACCTTCTTTTTCTCTTTCTAATCCTTTGATAAAATCTAACCATTCTTTATGATCATAATCACTTTCAATAAAATTAACGCTACAATTTTGACAAAATTTTTCTATTTCTCTTTTTCTTGTCTCATATTCTTCAAATGGAAAAATATTAGGATTATAAAAAAAGACCGTAACTTTAAAGCCACGATTTTTTAATTCTTCTATCACGTGCGCGCCACACGGAGCACAACAAGAATGCAAAAGGATTTTGGGCATAGATTATAATTAATTTTGGCATAAAAATATAATTTTGGCAATCAAAAAACAGCTATAAATGGCTGCTTTTTGGCGGGGGCACTAGGAATTGAACCCAGATCTCTGGTTTTGGAGACCAGCATAATAGCCATTATACTATACCCCCGTAGTAATTTTTATTCTTTTAAATTTACATGATTTAATAAACTTTAAATATTCTTAACAGAGTGATAATTAATAGGCAAAAAATATAACCCTGATTAATTTTAGCAGCTGTTTTACCAGAAATATTAATGGAAAAAAACTTCAATACACGGACAAAAAACTCTCCTCTGGTTTTTTTATTATCATAATCCCATTGACGAAAATGATGCTCCCAGCGATTAAACAAACACTCATCAAGCAATACCCAACTAGAAATGGTGATGATTAAAAAAACAAGACAAATTACTAAATACCAATCAAATAACAAAACTAATGGCAAACTGATGATTGCCCACAACATCCAAAAAATATGCAAAATAAAAATTAAATCAGCCAGTTTTTGATTATTTACTTTGCCCATTTATTTCACTTTAGTTTCTTTGTGTAAGGTATGCTTACGGCAAAATTTACAATGTTTTTTTAATTGTAATTTTTCCTTGATGGTTTTTTTGTTCTTAGAAGAATAATAAGTAATTCTTTTACATTCGGAACATTCTAAACCAATAAGTCGTTCTTTGTATTTAGTAGCCATATATTTAATAACTCAAAAATCAAAATTCAAAACTCAAAATTTTGGAATAAAAAATTTTATAAAATTTTTTATGAGTTAATTGTATATTTTTGATCTCTGATATTTAATTTTTTATAATGGAGCCATTTCCCGGGCTCGAACCGGGAACCTACGGTTTACAAAACCGTTGCTCTACCAATTGAGCTAAAATGGCAAGTTATTATTTATTTTTTCTATATTTTTTAACAGATTATATCGTTCCAACCTACAACATTTTCACCAACTCTTCAGGTGATTGGATTATCTCCCTGAATAAAACGTGCCTGCATAGCTCCTCATCGGCGGAAAGCGCATAGATTGGCTTGCCGGCTCCTACAGCATATCCAAGTTCCAGCGTCGTGCTAACACCAACGTACCCGTCTTTATTGAAAACGAAAACCACATCAGCCATTTTTATCTTGTAAAAATGGTCGTGTGTTAATCCAAGAGCAACGAATTTCTTATAGTCATTGGATAATTTCTGCCATTCGTCTTGTCCTGAATGTAAATATGGTTCAAAGACAACAACCCCAAGTTCTTTGAGCTTTTTACCAAACTCTCTCATTTCTAGTTTGAAACGGCGGCTACCGCACAATACAACTGATTTCATATTATATAGTTTATCATAGATACAAATAGTTTATCGTAGATTGGTGGACCCTACCGGGATCGAACCGGTCGCCTCATCCATGCCATGGATGCGCTCTACCAAATGAGCTAAGGGCCCGTTTACAATTTTTAATTTAAAATTTTAAATTTTAAAAAAATATTAATTTACTTTTTTGCTTGAATTTGCTCTAAATATTCTTTCATCTCTTTAGCTTCGCCAGAAGAAAAATGCTCCCGAATTGGACGCAAAAATTTCACTAACCAATCGGCCACAAATATTTTTAAATCAGTGGGGTAAAGATTTTTATTTTGAAAATCTTTTTCTAAATCTTCATATTTTTCATAAACCACATCACCGCCATATTTTTCCTCGCGTTTAATTAGAACACTATTTTGACTATTGGGGAAAATAATATATTTCATCCAATCTAAAACGGGATTAAATTCTACTTCACTTTCAGGACAAAAAGCTTTATTAATTTTACGGTTAATCTCTTCTTCGCTATCATCAATAAAAACAGCGGAATCGGGTTTGGATTTGCTCATTTTCATCTGTGACCAAATTTCTTGTAAATTTTCTTTATCAGTAATCGGCCAGGGTTCTGGCTTGGTTAAACCCAAAATCAAATGGTGATGAAGAGCGACTGGTTTAATTATTTCACCAGCTTTGTTTTTTAAAGGACAATGTTTAAGTTTTAGAGCCACTTCCCGTGCGATAACGTGAGCTTTGCGCTGATCAAGACCAGCGTGCGCCAGATTAACACCTTGAATAAAAATATCAGCGACTTGCATGGGCGGGTATAACAACCAAGCAAAGGGCATGCTTTCCCCTTGATTGCGGCCCATAATGGTGGTTGATTTCATCACGCGTGACAAAGTTAAACTTTTACTGATTTCCACAAAGGCTTGCCAATATTCATCATTATTATGATACAACTCGGAGCCTAAAATAAAATTAACTTTTTTTGGATCACCGCCGACAATTTTAAGACACTCAGATAAACCTTCCTTAAAATAACCAATGCCAACTTTTTTAATTACTTCCCTATCACCACCAAGCTTATCATTAATCCAAGCGTGCCAATCAGCTAAAAAAACAGAACAATCTACACCGGCTTGCTGCAAGTCGCGCACTTTCATCATTGACATGACGCCGGTTCCTAAATGTATTCGACCAGAAATTTCAAAACCGATGTAGTGATGTAGTTTTTCATTATTGGCCAACATTTTTTCCAATTCGTCTTGTCCAATAATTTCTTCGGTATTTTGGGTAATTAATTTCAATTTGTCTTGTGTGATCATATTTTTATAGAAGTAAAGTCCGAGGAGTTGGATTCGAACCAACGAAGGCGTAAGCCAGCAGATTTACAGTCTGCCCCAGTTGACCGCTTTGGTATCCTCGGAAAAGATTACCCCCCTCTCCTTACGAAGGAGAGGGTTGGGGAGAGGTTTTTAACCCCTCGCAAACAAAATATATTTGGTCCAAAACACTATTTATATTTTCAAAAATTTCTTTACTATTAAATCTTAAAATTTTTATTCCTTTTGATTCAATGTATTTTTGTTTAATTTTATCAGAATATATTCTATCTTTAAAATCATGAGTTAAGCCATCAACTTCAATAACTAAAGATAATTTAGGACAGTAAAAATCAACCACATATTTACCAACACCGAATTGCCGACGAAATTTATAACCCATATTATTACGTCTTAATTTTTGCCAAAGCATTTTTTCACCTTTTGGCATATTAGTTCGTAATATTTTTCTTAATGATGTTTGTTGCTTTAAATTAAACAACTCAGTCATATTAACCCCTCCTTAGTCCTCCCCTTCGTAAGGGGAGGGAAAAAAATAGTTAAATTTAATAATCTATACCTTTTACCGCACCAATCCCTTTTTTAAACGGATGCTTGATTTCTTTCATTTCGGTCACCAAATCCGCATATTGATAAAAACTTTTCGGGCAATTTCGACCGGTTAAAATCAAATAATGATTTGGTCCTGACAGACGAAAAGTTTTAATTATATCTAATATATCATTATTTTTAATTAATTTCAAGCTCAAGGCGACCCAAATTTCGTCTAAAACCAAAATATTGACTTTTTTAGATTTTATGGTTTTTATAATATAGGCTAATGCTTGCTTAGATTGTTTTTTAAAAATAAATGTTTGAGAGACGGTTGGTTTTTTTAAAACAAGACCATTGCCAAAAGCTCTTACTCTAAGTTCGGGTAAAATTGACCTTAAATTAGCCTCACCGGAATCTTTTTGACTTTTAATGAATTGGATCATTAAAACAGACATTTTTTCTCTTAAAGCGCGCAAAATCAAGCCAAGCGCAGCAGTGGTTTTGCCTTTGCCATGACCGGTATAAATGAGAATAAGGTTGGGCTTTTGATGACTTGACATAAAAGTATTTATATTTTTTATTTTAACATTTTTTAAGGATGAGAACAAAAATCCGGACTAAAGTCCGGAGTTACAAAATCAAAAAAAGAAGGCGACACGTTGATGTGCCGCCTTTAAAAAATATAATTATTATCCCAAGCTGCATTTGCCCCAGCCGCAGACCGGGCAGGTCATACAACCTTCTTTTATTTCCATTTGCTGACCGCATTCGGGACATTTTTCTATTTTTTCTTTTTCTAAAGTTTTAATCTCATCCATGTTTTTCATTTCTTTTTTATTTTCTTTTTCTTGCTCACCAATTAAATCTGTTAAGGAAGTTTGCACCACTTTAACTGGCACGGTTTGCGCTTCTTTTTCAATCACAATCTCATTTTTAACTTCGCTGTCCCCTTCTGGGGTTTTGGCGCTACCCAAATTTAAAACCTGTAAATCGCGCGACCCATCGCGATAAATTGTAATACCCTTGCAACCCAATTTATATGCTAACAAGTAGACATCTTTAACATCTTGCATGGTGGCAGAATTAGGGAAATTCACTGTTTTAGAAACGGCATTATCAGTGTGTTTTTGAAAAGCTGCTTGTGTGCGCACATGAATTTCTGGCTCGATTTCATGAGAGGTGACAAAAACTTCTTGCCACTTTTCTGGCACGCCAGCTACCCCCTTAACACTGCCATGTTCGGCCACCCGACGCATTAAATCTTGACTATAAAAACCTTCCCGTTTAGCTATTTCTAAAAACAATGGATTAACTTCAATTAATTCATCGCCAGCGTCTAAAATATTTTTACGGGTATAACAAACAGCAAACAGCGGTTCAATGCCTGAAGAACAACCAGCAATAATAGAGATAGTGCCAGTTGGAGCAATGGTAGTTACGGTCGAATTGCGCAATTTGTAATTAGTACCCGGCGCATCAAAAACAGAACCAATAAACCCAGGGAAAACCCCTCTTTTTTCGGCCAATTCCTCGGAAGCGCGATGGCCTTTTTCATTAATAAATTCCATAATTTTATCAGCCAATTTTAGAGCTTTATCAGAATTATACGGAATAGCCAATTTAATCAACATATCAGCCCAACCCATAATACCTAAACCGATCTTTCTGGTTTTTTCAACCATCTGTTCAATTTGTAATAAAGGATAGCGATTCATATCAATTACATTATCTAAAAAATGAACTGAGGTTCTAACGACTTTTTCTAATTTATCCCAATCAACTACCAAATCTCCGTCATCTTCTTTAATCATTTTGGCCAAATTAATACTGCCTAAATTACAACTTTCAAACGGCAAAAGTGGTTGTTCGCCACAAGGGTTGGTTGATTCAATGGCACCTAATTGTGGGGTGGGATTAAAACGATTGATCACGTCAATAAAAATAATGCCCGGATCGCCATTTTTCCAAGCATTATTAACAATCAAATCAAAAACCATTTTGGCAGAGATTTTTTTAACCACTTCACCGTTGCGAGGATTAATCAATTCATATTCTTCATCTTTTTCTACTGCTTTCATAAATTTGTCAGTCGCGGCTACTGAAATATTAAAATTATTCAAACTTTTCATGTCTTCCTTGCAAGAAATAAATTTTAAAATATCTGGATGATCAACCCTTAAAATACCCATGTTAGCACCACGGCGAGTACCACCTTGTTTAATTTGTTCGGTAGCAGCATCAAAAACACGCATAAAGGAAATGGGGCCGGAAGCCACACCGCCAGTGGTTTTAACACGATCACCCTCGGGCCGCAGACGAGAAAAAGAAAATCCGGTGCCGCCACCTGATTGATGTATTAGAGCGGTCCATTTCACAGCGTCAAAAATAGCGGTCATGTCATCAGCAATGGGTAAAACAAAACAAGCGGAAAGTTGCTGCAAATCACGCCCGGCATTCATTAAGGTTGGTGAATTGGGCATAAATTCCATCCGGGCCATCATGTTATAAAATTCTTCGGCTGTTTTTTTAACATCAATTTCTTGATGATAAAGATTTTTATAAGTTTCATCTGCTTCAGCAATGTTACTTGCTACTCTTTTAAACATGTCAGTGGGGGTCTCCATCACTTCACCCTTTTCATCTTTTAAAAGATAGCGCTTTTTTAACACCACCATGGAATTTTCAGTTAAATCACTAATTTCCATGACCTCAGTTAAAGACATCCTTTTTTGTCTTAATTCTTTATGACGTTGGCGATAGATAACATAAGCTCGAGCAATTTTCTTAAAATCTAAATCAAGCAAAGTGTGTACCACCATATCTTGGATTTCTTCCACCTCGGGGATGGTGTGACCATCATATTTATCATATAAACAACGAGTAACTTCATCGCTTATTTTTTGCACTGTTTTCTGCAATTCTTTATCGTCTTCTTCATTAACCTCTAGAGCCGCTTTAAAGACAGCATTAAAAATTCTCTTTTCATCAAAAGGAACAATGCGACCATCTCTTTTTCTAATCTGTTCTATTTTTTTGGGCATATAAAACAAGAGAAAACTGGTCTTAAAAAGACTAGTTTTCCACACATATGATTGAATAATTTTAAAAAGTTATTTTTATTATAGCACAGAAATATAAAGATAAAAAAAACCATCCTTTTAAGGATGGCTAAGATAAAACAAAATTATTTTTTACATCATTTTACGGCGAATAAAAGCGGGGATTTCAAGCTCTTCTTCTTCTTTTGATTTGGGCGGGAGATTAACTTTTTCTTCAATTATATTATCGTTTGGCGAAATTCTTCTTTTGGGAAGAGGTTCTCTTTTTAAAGTACTGGTAGGTTGATTAACTTCGGATGGGGAAAAATTAACTGGTTGATTTTGACGGTCACGCGCCGGGGTATTGCCAAAACCAGTAGCCACAACGGTAACCTTAACTTTATCTTTAAGATTTTCATCGATAATAGAACCAAAAATAATTTTAGCATTTGGATCGGAGGCATTGGTAATAACCTTGGCTGCTTCATTAACCTCGTTCATGCCCAAATCAGCTCCACCAGCAATGGTAAATAAAATGCCACGCGCACCTTCAATAGAAAGCTCAAGCAAAGGAGAATTAATTGCCATTTTAGCTGCTTCAATGGCTCGATTCTCTCCGTTGGCCTCACCAATTCCCATTAAAGCCGAACCAGCGTCTGACATAATGGCTTTAACATCAGCAAAATCAACATTAATTTGACCATGAGCAGTAATCATCTCGGAAATACCCTTAACGCCATTTTTTAGAACCTCATCGACCACACCAAAAGCTTCTAATAAAGAAGTTTTTTTATCAATAATTTGTAAAATTCGATCATTGGGGATGACAATAATAGCATCAACATTTTCTTTTAACTTATCTAAACCTTGATCGGCAATGGTTTTACGTTGAATACCTTCAAAAGCAAAAGGCTTGGTTATTACTGCAACAGTTAAAGAACCTAGATTTTTAGCAATTTCGGCAATTAAAGGGGAAGCGCCAGTACCGGTTCCGCCACCTTCTCCACAAGTAATAAAAACCATGTCTGCGTCTTTAAGAGCATCCCTAATTTGATCAACGTTTTCTTCGGCGGCTTTTAAACCAATTTCTGGATCCATACCAGCGCCTAAACCGCGGGTAATATTTTTACCGATGTGAATTTTTTTACGAGCCAAACTATGATGCAGGGCTTGAGCATCAGTATTAATAGCAATAAATTCTACGCCGCTAATTTTATCACTAATCATGCGATTAACGGCCGAGCCACCAGAACCACCGACACCAACGACTTTTATTTTAGTGAAAGTATCCACTTCGGGATGAACTTCGTTGGGATCAATAGAATTATAGCTACTATTAAGGTTGTTTATTTTTATCTTCTTTTTGGCTGACATAATGAACAAATTTAGTGTTCAACTTGTACACATTATTTTTCTATAAAACTAGTATAACATAACCTTAATTATTTAGGCAAGAGGGAGGTAAACCAATTCTTAGTGGTGGTCCAAAAATTATGAAAAAATGATAAGCCTTGATCGGTAAAATTGTGCCAACTTATTCTTTGATGATTTCTTCTTTTTTGTGAATCTAGTTCAGACCCCCAAACAACCAAACCAGCGGCGGTAGAATAGGTTAAATCATTAATTTTATCAATGGCGGTTTTGATATTTTCAGGATAACCCAAAGCAGCTGGTAAACGAAATTCTTTTTTTGCTAATTCAACAATACCAGATAACTTGGCACCACCACCAGTTAATACTATGCCGGCTGGCAACAAACCAGATCTTTCTATTTCTACTAATTTTTTATCGAGTAAAGAAAAAATTTCCTGCATGCGGGCTTCGATGATTTCGGAAACATATCGCAAGGAAACGTGTTCAGTTTCGCGTTCATCAAAATCTTGTAAGTTTATTTCTTCTTTTTTATTAAAAGTTTCGGGCAGCGCTTGGCCATAAGTTAATTTTATGGCTTCGGCCACATCCAAGGAAACGCGCAAACCAATCGCAATGTCACCAGTTACGTGGGCAGCACCAACAGGCAAGATGTGCGTGGCCAAAACCTCTCCTTCCTCAAAAACAGCTAGGGAGGTTGTGGTGCTACCAATATTGATGACTGCTACACCCAATTCTTTTTGACGCGGTGAAAGACAACTTTCAGCGGTGGCCAGAATAGATAAAACCAGATCATTGATTTCTATGCCGGTGCGATAAACAGCTTTAGTTAAATTTTTAACCTGAGCGGAAAGACCTTGAATTATTTGCGTTTCAACCTCCAAACGAATACCAGTCATCCCGATTGGGTCTTTAATACCAATCTGGTTATCAACACTAAAATTTTTTGGAATAACATGTAAAATCTCATAGTTTGGTGGTGTGGCAACAGTCTGAGCAGCTTCAATTACCCTAGCCACATCATTTTCAGTAATCTCGTTATCAGCTCTAGAAACAGCAATAACTCCGCGTGACGACATGGTATTAATATGAGTCCCCGACACACCAACATAAGCATGATTAATGGGTTGCCCGACAATTCTTTCTGCACCCTCTAAACAATTAGTGATAGAAGAAACAACGTCTTCAATACTAACAACCATGCCTTTGGAAATTCCTTGGGCTGGAACTTCGTTGGCAGCAACCACATATAATTCGTTGTTGGATGAATTAATTTGGGCAACAACTATCTTTATGGTGGCAGAACCAACGTCTAAACCAGAAATTAAATAATTTTTGGACATAAAATTCTAACTATTAAATTATTCTAATGGCGACTCAAAAAGATGAAAGCTTTTTAGAAACATCTCAAACGTGGTACGATAAGACAATTCGTTTTTTAAACCAACGTTATATGTAAGAGTATATAAATATTCATCTTTAATTAAATAGACATTTAAACCATCTGGACTACGAACTCCAGACCAATTGCCAATTAAAACTTCTTGCAAATCTTCGGCCATTAAATTATTGTCTTGTTGCAGATACCATTCTTTAGCAGTAGCAAAATTGTCTGTATTTGATTCTACTATAACTTGAAAAAATTCTCCACTTTGAGAAGTAAACATAATATTATTAGCACTTTCACCCAAAGAATTTTCTTGCCAACCGGCGGGATAAAAAACAGTATAGCCAAATTGATTATTAGTAAATATTTTTATTGTTTGACCATTACTTAATTTGCTTTTAGCGGCGCCGCTTTTTTCTGTGGGGCTATAGAGATTTTTTAATTCCTCACCATCAAGATAACTATCGCCGTCGGTGTCACTATTTAATGGGTTGGCTCCCCACAACCCTTCTTCTACATCGGTCAATAAATCATTATCACTGTCCTGGCCAAAAGTTAAATTTTCTAAATTATCTTCATTAAATTTTTGTTCCAAAGCACCAGCAAAACATTGAAAAATAGGACACCCATCCGTGGTGGTAGCAGTTGACTCCTGACACAAATCTGCCCAATGGCAATATTCAATTAATTGCTGACATTCTTCTTGACCGCAAAATTCACAGCTATCAGCGGAGCAACCCATTAGTTCTTCAGTAGTGGTCGGAGTAGAAGTAGGAACCGGAGGTATTATATTTTCTGCAGGAGTCTGTTCGTTGTTTGGTTGATTGTTCTCCTCAACAGCAGGACCCTCTAAACTCTTTATCAAAAACCAAGCAGCTAAAGCTAATAAAGTAATGATCAGAAAACCAATAATTAATCCAATAATAATATTTTTTTTAACACCCCCGGCTGGCGCCCTAGAAGAATTATCGCCACCACCAGTAATAATAGTTTTTTTGTGGCCAAGGGCTAAAAATTTTTCAGGCATGGCATGGACACGGATATTGTCAGGGTTATATTTTGTTTCAGTGGTAATACCTGCTAATATTTCGGGAGATTTATCAGTGGCTGTTATTTTTTCTACCTCTTTAGCAAAATTTTGATTTTTATTTTTATCAAACATATTTTAAGGAATTAGTTTACCTGGACCCAAAGGATTGTAGCCATTTTTAATTTCTGCACCATCTAGATAACTATCATCATCACTATCGGAATTAACTGGGCTAGTGTGATAAATTTCTAATTCTTCCTGATCGGTTAAACCATCGCTATCGCTATCTCCTTTTTCTGGATCGGTACCCAATTCTAGTTCTTGTTCATCAGTGAGACCATCGTCGTCTTCATCCGAAGTAAAAATAAGGTCAACTGGCGGCTCGCTAATAGTGGTGGTGTTTTGAGGAACTGTTTCCTCTGGTACATTAGAATTAATTACATCTAATAAATCTTTTAAATTATTATTTATTTGGGTTTGCTGGGAAGAATTGAGATTGGAATTGTCAGTTGTTTCTGTTGTCTTGTTTTTATTAGTAAAATAAATATAGGCTAAAACACCGGCACCAATTAAAATTAAAACTAAAATAATTATTAAAATAATTATGCCGGTTTTCCCTTTACTTGGTGGCTTAATTGACGGTCCGGTTTCATGATTTATACTAGTAGATAGAGTATTATTCATAATTGTTTTATTTTGCATCGCAGGCACCTGAGGCGGTTCTTTTAAATTAATTTCTCTTGGTTGATTATTGTAATCAGCCAATTGGGGAGATCCGGAAGAATCAGTGCCCGAAAGAATATCCTCAATCGGTCCTTTTAAACCAGATATTTTTTTTTCTTCTACTTTACGAAAAGGATAAGGTTTGTCTTGATTATAATCAGGTAAAGAGGCTGGCTTTGAATTAATATTAGAATTGTTATCAAACATAAAAATTTTTACCTCACAAAAGAGGTTAAATAAAATTTAAGGTGATATTAAAAAATTTGCACAAGAACCAAAATCGCCATTTTGCCAAGAACCCACGCCTTCATATTCCATTCTACCATAAATTTTATAACCTGTCCCCTTGTCATCTGTGGTTTGATATTGATAAATATATGACCCGGCTGGACAAATAAATTGTTTAGTCACATCGTTCCAACAGCTTTCTTGATCAAATGATTCATTAACAGAGGCAGGCGTGGTACAAGGCAAGTTAAAACCATTTAAAGGATCAAGTGGCGCCACAGCACCTAGTTCGCTACTAAATGTGTTAGCCCAGGACGGCCATTTGGAAGTGGAGTGACCAATTTCATAGCTACCCGCAGCAAGCAGTGGATAATGTTTTTTAGCCGAGTCGGTATCGCTTAATTCATAAGATTGAGATAAAGCAGTAGCCAAGCTTGATAAATCGGTTAGACGTTTGGTGTCACGAATAAGCTTTGTTTTGAGAGCATTACATTTTTCACCGGTCGGACAATCACTATCTCTGGTACATTTTTTAGTAGTGGTTTTTTCACAAATTTGAAGATCAGTAATTATAATCTTACCAGCTGCATCAACATTGGTATTAAAATGCCATTTTTCTAAGAGGCGCTGGAAAATTTCTTGAGTATCAGAGGAAGAATTTTCATTATAAGACATTAAATAAATATTAGTGTAAAGATTATTTTCTGCTAAGTTAGCAGCGGAAACATAAACAGAACGGCCGTCTTTAATGCCATCATAACGATCAACAACGATATTTTGGCCACCACCTTTTTGCAAAAAAGATTGGCTATCGTACCAACTCCTAGAAGTCAGGTGTTTTGAATTAGCAAAAATTCTTAGGCCAATAGCATCGGTGGAATCGTCGGTTCTTAGAAATAAATATTCTTTTAGGACACAAACCCCGCCATTGGCGCAAACGCCATTAGGGCAAGAAGCGGGGGTGGGGGTATTTTCACCATAACAGATATTAGTTTTAATAGCTGGATTTTCTTTTAAAGCGGGTAAATTATCTTGATCAACGCAAGTGCCACTAGGACAAGCGGCATCATTTTCGCAAATCTCACCATTTTTTTGGCCACCCAAACAAGTTTTTTTGTCTAGCCCGCGATCACGACAATAAAACAAAGAAAAATGACCATAATTACTAGTATCTTCATAAGTCCAAGGATTAAGACATAAATTGTTTTCAATATCAGCAAAAGCCGTATAAATGGTGTTTTCGGTGTGATTAACAATGTCGTTGATTACTTTTAATTCCAATTTTAAAACTGCTTGGCCGTTTTGATTATTAGCTGTGGCAATAACTTTAGCATCAGTTAAGGGATTGCTTAAATTAACAATATTTTTTTCATCGGTTTTACTCCAAGTGTAGGTCCAATTGTAGACTTGATTAATCGGGCTAAGTTCTGTGTTTGTTTTGCTTAAGACTTGGGCTAAAAAATCTTGTGTTTCACCACGTTGAGTAAATAAATATCTATCAGGATAAATGGAAAGATGATCTATTTTACAAATAGCAGAATTGGGACTGGTGCTAAATTCCAACTCTTTATCTTTTGCCAATAAAGAGCCGTTGGTGCCCTTAATCCCAGAGGCGCCACCTTTAATAAAAATTTGGTAGCGAGCATTTTTTAATAACGGCTCACTCGGATACCATTTTACAAAAGTACAGCCATTTTTATTGGTGCATTCTTGTGATTTACCATTAATGATAATCTTGTCTTTGTTTTTTAATAAAGTTGATTTAAGTTGGATATTCGTTCGACACCAATATGGTTCATCACCGGCCGCTTTGACTGACTGCCAAAAAATTACTATTTTTTTAATTTTCGACCACAATTTTTGACCCCAAGACAGGGTGCGGGAAACCATGCTTATGTCTTTATTGTCTGGACACTGACTTCTTTTATAATCATCTCCTGGTGTGTAAATATATAATTTAAGATTATCATTTAAAGAAGTGGCGCTAAGTGATTGATTAAATAAGATATTACCAACAACATTGGTGCACATTAAACTATCAGCAGTCGGATCAGGATAAATAGCTAATAAACTAATAGGTTCAATAATTTCCCCGCCGGGCGGGATAATTTTTAAAACAGCAATGGCACTAAAATTACCACCACTTAAAACAGTGGCTTTAATTTTAGCTTCGCCCCAACCAGTGGCGGTGGCAGTATTGCGCGGATTTTTTCCTGTACAATATTTAGTATCCTGACAAATACCAGAACTGCATTCTTTGCCTTCTTGACAGGGCTGATCATAACCACGCAAGAGGGTAGCCACTGAATTATTGTCGCTCACCCAATTCCAATTATAATTATAAGAATTTAAAGGTAATTCGCCACATTTTGTGTTGTTGCCACCAAGAGCAGAGGCACGATAAGAAACTTGAACACCTAATTTATCAATGGTTTTTTCGCTAGGTAACAGTTCGACTCCACTTAAAACGCAATTTTTATCGCTGGTACTAAAAATCCAAGAAAAAGAATCATTAACAGAACCGGTGCCTAAAATAAAATTAAGACCAGTTAAACTTTGGCCGTTTTCTGCTAAAACATTATTTTTAATAATGACCCGATAAAAACTATTAGCAGTTAAACTATTAATAGGGCTAATAATAATTTGATATTTTTTTAATGTCTCATCAAAAACATAATCAACAGTGGTGACAATCTTTTCTGCTAATTTGTCTTTGGCACAACTATTGTCAGCGCAACGATAGGTTAATATATTTTCATTAGATAATAAGGAGACATTCATTGGTAAATTGAAACGAGCACCCAAAGAAACATTTAAACAAGCATCATTGCAACTACGCGGCCACCAATCGACCACCTGCGGCTTGGGGTTAGTTATTGTCCCCTTTCGCTGGCAAGTGCAAGCAGTGGAATGACAAAAATAATTAACCGGATCATCACAAAGGGCGTCACTCGGCACACATTGATTGGTATTAGTACTGCAGGGTTTGCCCACGGGGCTAGATTGACAAAGACAACTGCTGTTTTTTAAAACACAATCATAACCAGAAGCACAAGCACTATCACCCTCGGCGCACATATTGATATCATTAGCACAAACAGCACCAGCGCTACACATTAAATCAAAGGGGAGAGGGTTACTTTCACCTTTTGCATTAACAACCTTAACTTCACCATCAGCTGCTTGATTAGGAACCTTAGAATTAAGAGAAGTATTGGTAAAACTAATAGCTCCAGCTAATGGACCAGGGGTAAATAATAATTTTGGCTTATCACCAGCGACATCAGAAATAAATCTCTGACCGCTAGCAGCAATGTTTTGTCCAAAACAAGCAGCATCGGGATTAATATTTGATAAACAAGGACCCTTGGCAGCAGCTTCGGCGGTTAAAAAAAAGTTGTAACTATTACTTTTTAAAATACCAAAGGTTGAACCGCGATCAACACTAACCTGAACGGGATAATTTTTATTTTTTTCTAAATTAGATGGATTTAAAATATTGGTGGTTATATATGTATCGTGCCAACCACTGGTAAGCGGCGTCAGATTTTTATCGGCCAAATTTAACTTGTCATTAGTGTTTTGGCCGTTTTTATCAACATCAAAATATTTGCCAAAAATTGTTAAACAAGTACCATCTGGACCACTGGCGGGCGATAATTTAGTAATAACTGGCGCATTAGCACATTCGGCGGACTTCTTAACACTAAAACTCCAAGTAGCAGTTAATTTATTACCGCTTAAATCTTTAACCAAATTAGTCTCCACTTTGGCAGTATAAGTAGTATCTGGTTTAAGATTAATAGTAGGGGGCGAAAATTCATAGACATGACAATAATCATTGGGATCAAAAGCGCCACCAGGATAATTGTCATAACTAGCAACATTAAACAAGCGCCCGGCAACGGCTGGTGTTAAACTGCCACTACTAACATAACCGCCGTTAGGACCAACACGACAGCTGCCAGTTTCCGGATTATACATGGAAGTATTAAAAATTGCATAAATACTAGTATCGGGACAAGCATTGGCATAATTATTAGCCGGATAGACAAATTTTAATCCCGGAGTTAAATCATTGGTTTGAAAACGCCAAGTTTGAGCCGCGGCTAAAGAATTTTGACACAAATCCTTGATATCTTTAATGGTAATTTCATACCAAGTAAATGGTTCAAAAATTAAATCATAAATTTCTAAGCCATTGCCAAGAGAATTATTAACCACGGAAAAATCAACTGCCTCACCCAAAGTGCCGCCAACGCCTTGATTATTAACTGGGCCATTAATTTTGACCAATTTTATATTTTCTTTGCTTACTGGCAAAATGGGTTCGGAAAATTTAACCCATAAGATAGGTTTTAAATTAATATTACGATTAGGATAATTAGAGCCGGAAAATGTTGGATAGCTAGATTTTATGGTTGGCTTAACCGTATCGTTTTTTTCGCCAGTTTGAAATGTCCACAAATAAGCGGACTGACTACTAATGCAGTTTGATATGACGTTAAAACCGCTGCCACAACCGCTGTTACTGTCGAGATTTACACCGGCAGCGTCTTTGATAATTTTGGGAATAACTAAACGATAATATTGATTCTTTTTAAAAAGATTCTCGTGAGTAAAAACAATGCTGCGGCCAGAAGAAGACCAGCCGCTGCCACTAGTAACCAAAGCAGAACTATAGACTGCGGGATAAATACTCGGAACCGCGGTTTCACTACAATTGCTGTCGCTACATTCTTCTAGTTTTAATTGATTGCTATCGACTGCATTTTTAATGGTTTCATTATTTAAAAAGTGATTAAAATTAATAGTTACGGCACTACACAAAAATACATCTTGATGATAGTCTTCGCCATTACCGCAACTGGTAGTAATAGAAGAAATTTTAAAAATATTATCAGGTAAAAATGGTGGATAATAGGGTTCGTCTGGATTATTACCGCCATTGCCGCCATTATTATAATCATTAATTTTATTCTGCAAAAGATCAAAAACATAAAAAGTAATGGCGCCAGAAAAAATAATAATTACTAGGCCAATCAAGGCATTAATTAAAATTTTTCTTGCTTTATCCACTTTAGCCGAATCACCACCGGCGGTCATCCACAAAACGCCGGCATAAATAACCAAAATAAAAGCTACTAAAGCTAAAAAACCTAGAGCATAATTAATTACTTTAACCACTGAAGCAATAAATTGAATCCGGGGCAAATTAATATTTTCCAAGCCCTCTTCGCCGTATTGCGCCAATACGTGATGAGAAGAAAAATAAAAAAAGGTAATCAAAAAGATCACCCCTAAACATAAGGCAATTAAATTGCGCGTAATGTTGTGTTTTCTGAGCATGGATTTCCTATCTTTTAAATTTCTTAGGTTTTATTTAATTCTGATTGAACTAATTGACTGACCAATTTTCCATCGGCTTGGCCCTTGGTTTGAGACAGCACTTCTTTCATAATCTGGCCAAATTGGCTCGGCGACGGATTGTTTAAACCGGCAATAATTTCGGACACAATTTTTTTTAATTCCTCTTCACTCATTTCTGCTGGCAAATAAGCATTAATTAAATTTAATTCCGCTTCTTCTTGAAGCACCAAATCTGACCGATTACCGGCGCGGTATTGGGCAATGGAATCTTTTCTTTTTTTAGCTTCTCTCTTTAAAACCTTAGTTTCTTCTTCATCCGAAAGACCCTGTTCTTTTTTCATTAAAGTAATGGCTTCGTTATAAAAAGCTGCCAAAAGCATACGCAAAAGAGACACTTTGGCTTGGTCTTTGTTTCTCATGGCTTCCTTAAGATCGTTGTTTATTTTTTCTTGAAGCATTATCTTTTGATCTTAATATTAGAATTATCAAGAGGTAATTTGCCTATTTTTTCCAAATATTCTTTTTTACGACGAACCTCCAGGCGACGCAAAGCGTCTTTTTTAACCTGCCTGGTGTTTTTCTTTTTTTCATAGTGAGCTCCCTTCTTGGCTAGTACCACCACCCGGCTTTTTTTAATTCTATCCTGGAAACGACGCAATAAAGAAAAGGTTGACTCATTGGGTTTTCTTTTGACTTCTACTGGCATAAAAAATTAATTTAAAAATTAAAAATTTAAATTATGTTTTAATTTATTATTCTAAATATTACATTATTTCTAATAATTAGTCAAATTATATTAAAATTATAAAATTTTATTAAAATAAGCAGATAATTTTGACAAAGGAATCAATACCTGTTCTCGTGTTTTTAAATTCTTAAGGCTAACAACGTTTTGCTTTTTTTCATCTTCTCCCATAATTAAAATAAAAGGTATGTTTAAATTCAAAGCATAGGCTAGTTGAGCTTTAAAACTTAAATCATCACCTAAATAGATCTGGGTGCAAATATTTTCAGCGCGTAATTTTTGTGCTAACAAAAGATAGTCTGAAAAAAACTTTTTATCTAAACAAGCTATTAAAACTTGGGTGACTGTATTTTGTTTTTTAATTTTATTTAATTTTTCTAGGGCCACGAATAAGCGGTCGATACCAACCGATGCGCCAACCGCCGACATTTTAGCAGTCGAAAACTTATTGACCAAATTATCATAACGACCGCCGGCAAAAACCGAGCCGATGGTGATCAGCTTATTAAGAAAAGTTTCAAAAACCGTGCCAGTATAATAACCAAGGCCACGAATGGTTGATAAATTTATCTGCCAGTTTTTAGTTGGCAATTTATTAATAAGCAATAAATTAGCGACAGCTTCTAGATCGGCCACGCCAGCTAGGCCCAAGGGCACGGAAGCAAACATTTTTTTTAATTCATTTAAAACTTCTTCAACCGATGATTGGGAAGAGGAAAGTGAAAGAAATTCTTTGATAAGATTAATATTTTTTTCAACCAAACCGGTTTTAGTGGTTAATTCTTTTTTGACTGCCGACCAACCAGTTTTATCTTGTTTATCTAAAATACGAAAAATTTGTTGGCGTTCGAACTCGCTTGAAATACCAATTAAATCGGCTAGGGCATTTAAAATCCGACGGTTGCTGATCTTAATGACAAACTCGGTACCAACAAGACGCGACATTACTTCATAAATAATAGTGATGATTTCGGCATCAGATAGAGGAGAATTAGAACCAATAATATCGGCATCAAATTGAGTGAAGCCACGAAAACGTCCAGCCTGCGGCCGTTCCCCGCGAAAAACATAGCCGGTTTGATAAACTTTAAAAGGTTTTATTATTTTTTCTTTAGCCGAGAGACGGGCCAAACCAATAGTTAATTCCGGTCGTAAAACTAAATCTTCACCATAATTATTCTGCTGGTCGCCACTAACAATACCGGTTTTGAAAATGTTCATTTTAAAAGCATCTTCGCCTTTGGTAACTACTTCTTTTTTTTGAATAATAGAAGTTTCAAGGGGATCAAAACCAAAACGTTCAAAAACATTTTTAACGGTTGTCAAAATGTTTTGCCTAGCAATCATGTCTTTGGGCAAAAAGTCACGAAAACCACCGGGTAAATCTGGTTTTATTTTAGTACTCATATAAAATATGATATAACAAAAAAAATAAAAAATCAAATTTGCCAAAACAGACAAAACAAATTATGATAAAAGAGATCAAGAAATTAGAAATAGAGAAATTAAGAAATAAAAAAATTGTTAGAAAGGTTAGAGAAGTTGCTAGTTAATGGTAATTCCGGCCCTCCCCGCCAGAGGCAGATAAATAGGCCAGAAAGGTAAAAAAACAAAAAAACACAGAAAACACTAAAACACAAAAATATTAAAACATTTATTTTCTCTTTATATTCCTCTTCTGATAAACAGGGAGAGTCCGCTCGATTATTTATAAAGATGGATTAAAATAAATCTTTAATTTTGAGTTTTGACTTTTGAATTTTGAATTAATTTCTATGTCACAAACATTATATCGAAAATATCGGCCGCAGTATTTTAAAGATGTAATTGGCCAAAATCACATTAAAATCACACTGGAAAACGAAATTGTTTCCGGTCAGCTTGCGCATGCCTATCTTTTTACCGGCCCTAGAGGCATTGGTAAAACTTCTTTGGCGCGCATTGTGGCTAAAACTTTAAATTGCCAAAACCGCAAAGAAACTGAAGCTGAACCATGCAATCAATGTACTTCTTGCCAAGCAATTAATATCGGCAATGCTCTAGATTTGATTGAGATTGACGCCGCCACCCACACGCAAGTGGATAAAGTCAGAGAAAATATTATTGAGAATATTAATTTTCCGCCGCACGGCAAATACAAAGTGTTTATTATTGATGAAGTGCACATGATGTCGACCGCGGCTTTTAATGCGCTTTTAAAAACTCTGGAGGAACCGCCGGCGTTTGTAGTTTTTATTCTCTGCACCACCGAGGCCTATAAACTACCAGAAACAATTATTTCACGCTGCCAAAGATTTGATTTTAAAAAAGTGCCAGCCGAACAGATTGTTTCCAAGATGAAAAGAATTATTAATGAAGAAAAATTAAATATTGACTCGGAAGTACTTTCGGCCATAGCACTTAGAAGCGGCGGCTTTATCCGCGATGCGGAAAGTCTGCTGGCGCAAGTGGCGGCCATACTTGGCGGTGAAAAAAAACAAATCACCATGGATGATGTTGGCGCCATTATCCCCCGCTCTAATTTTCAAGCCTTATCTGACTTGGCCGAATGCCTGATTAATAATGATGCCAAAGGATGTTTGGAAATAATTAATCAATTGGTGTTGGATGGGGTTGATTTGGAACAATTTAATGCCGATTTGGTGGATTATTGGCGCAAAATGATGCTCGCAAAAATGAATCTAAAAAATGTAGATGAAACAATTGGGGGGTTGCCGGAAGATGTGCTTAATAAATTATTAAGTCAGACAGAAAAAATCAGCTTGGAAAAAATAGCTTTGCTGATGGAAAAATTTATTAATTTAAATAAAAGCATTAAAGAAGCAGAAATCAGCCAGCTGCCTTTGGAAATCGCGGTGGTTTCTTGGATTGAAGAAAATGGGTCGATAAAAAAATATCCCGCCAGCGAAGAAATAAAAAAAACACCTGTGGCGGAAGCGCCGAAAAAAAAAATATTAGAAAATGAAAAAAAGGTTTGGCTGGAAAATCCGGCGAAGACTGATTTGGCCGAAATTAAGAAGCGCTGGGGTGAAATTATCCGAGAAAGCCAAAAATTAAACCACTCGCTGCCATTGGTCTTGAAAGCATGCTATCCCGTTAGTTTTGACAATGGAATTTTAATTTTGGGCTCAGAATTTGAATTACATATACAAAAAATTAAAGACCATGCCTGTGTTAGCCAACTGGAAGAATTGCTAGCAAATATTTTTCAAGGGAAAATTATGGTAAAGGCTCAGGTAATTAATCATGAAATAGCGGAAAAATTAAAACAAGAAATTACACCAAATGAACCGATTGGAACCGAAGAAAAAACTGCGGAAGAAATTGCCAAGAGTTTTGGCGGAAAAGTAATTGAATAAATTTTTATAAAAAAATAGACCAATCTACCTGCTGGCGGGTTGGTCTATTTATATAAAATTTTATTAATAAACAGCGATAATAAACTTGTTTTCACCGTCTTGAAAACAATAACTTTTAAATCTTAAAGCGATGTTTAAAACCTCCTCTGTTATGTTAACTCGAATGTGATCTTCCTCCACAAAAATGGAGCAAGGTTTTTCTTTTGGATAGTGTTCAATGTCCAAGAGAAAACCTTTGGTTGTTATGCAAGTTCTTATTCTGCCGGATTTTTTGTCTCGACCAATAATTTGTTGGTCAGCGTGCACACCGGCAATCATATCTTCAGCCTCTTTCTCTGTTAAAAGAAGAGAGAGAATATATGAAACTTCGGTTTTAATATCTGTTTTCATTTCTGCCTCCATTACTTACATTATTTATAGTTAAAGATCTGATTTATTAAATTTTTTATACTCTAACATATCTAAGCAAAAGCAACAAGAGAGGGTAAAATTTTTTGACAAAATTTATTTTTTTAGCTATGATAAAAAGCACAAATAATAAATTTGCCGAAGTGGCGTAATTGGCCCGCCCGCCACGCAAGACGAGCTTGCGAGGCACTGCGGGCGGGTAGACGCACAACGTGTTTTTTTACAATTAATTTATTTTTGCCGCCGTGGTGGAACTGGTAGACACGCACGACTCAAAATCGTGTGACGTAAGTCATGTCGGTTCGATTCCGACCGGCGGCATTTTGGCTGGGTAGCTCCGCCGCGTTTTGCGGGGCAAGCAGTTGGTTAGAGCGTAGTACTCATAATCCCGCCAAGGCGGAAAGAGTTCAATTAAATTCACATGTTTATATGATATATGTTTATAGTATACGTAATAAAATGTAAGGAAGGAAAATATTATATTGGTTATACTGATAATTTAGAAAAAAGATTATTATAACACAATCAAGGTCTTTCAAGATGGACGAGTCGTTATCATAATTGGCGGATTGTTTATATGGAAAAATTTGATTCTAAAACCGCAGCTTTAAAAAAGGAAAAATATTTAAAAAATTTAAAGGGTGGCAATGAATTTAAAAAAATTATAAATTTTAATTAAAAAATACTGTTATTTTTTGGCTGGGTAGCTCAGCTGGTTAGAGCGTAGCACTCATAACGCTAAGGTCGAGAGTTCGATCCTCTCCCCAGCCAAATAAACGATTAAATGTTGTTAATTTTTAAAAATTGTGTTATAATTTAAAAATTACCGCGGGGTAGAGCAGCCCGGCAGCTCGCGAGGCCCATAACCTCGAGGTCGTGGGTTCGAATCCCACCCCCGCAACCAAAAAAATCCCTGGCAATTTGGGGATTTTTTTGGTTAAAAAAATTTAATATTTTAATTAGTTGTTTATTAAATATTAATAATCGCTGTTTAGTGATTTTTAATATCCAAGATTTGTATATAATATGACAAAAAGGTATAATATAGAAATATATAGTTTATATGATAATCGGTTATATGCAATCGCAAAAAGTATCTCTTTATTAATTTAATTTAATCATTTTAGTGAAAGCGAGTGCGGGTCGATATAATCGATAAATTATTAATATATTAACAATTTATTAACATTATAAAAATTATGGAATCTGAAAAATTTATACCATATAAAAATGAAGATGGGCAAATAATTCATCCGGAGGTTGCAAGAAGAATGGCTGACTCTGAAAAAATGCTAAGAGAAGATAATGAATTTACACCTGAAGGTGCTGATGAATTCGTTGATACTTGGGGTGAAGCATATCATGCTGAAGAGATGGCTACAATTGTAATTGATAAAATAAAAAAAACGCTAAGTATTGATGAATTAAAAGTTATAAAAAAAATGCTTGATCATCCAGATGAAAGAAAGGCGAAACAATTTAAAAAACTGCTTTTTTCTGATCTACCAACTGATGAATATTAATAATTTAAAAAATTATTATATAAAAAAAATACTAAACCAAAAATCCGACTCGAAGGAGGCGGATTTTTGATAACAATGATTTTCACAAAATAATAATTTTGTTATAATTAAAATACTATGTTTTTAACAGCCCACACTCCCCTATCATTAGTTATTGGCGCTAGCATTACTAATCCGTTTTTAGCTTTTGTTTTGGGTTTTTTGGGCCATTTTGCCTTGGATTTAATTCCCCATGATTCTAAAAAATTACATCTTTGGGTAAAAAAACAGCCGTTGGAAAAAATAAATAAGGTATATTTTTTAATCGAGGTAGCGGAATTTTTTATTATTTTTTTATTACTGGCGGTTTTATATTTATCCAATAAATTACCACTGTCATACGGTTTAGTAGCGGCTCTCATCGGCGGCTGGCTGCCAGATGTTTTATGGGGATTAAATAATTTGACACAAAAAAGAATAAAAATACTTAATTTTTATCATAAAATACATTCTTTTGCTGACGACCATTTTTTAACCAAATATTGCCTTTTGCCGATTTATGGCGAAATACTAGTGCAATTATTTTTTACAGCCGTCTTTTTGTTTTTATACCTGAAAATTGTTTGAACTATTCCTCGGTGATGGCTCCGGTGGGACAAGAATCAATGGCTTTATTAAGGTCGCAGTCGGTTGAATCCTGACTAATTACTTCTGATTTGCCAGTTTTCGAATTTAATTTAAAAACATGTGGGCAGATCGTGCTGCAAAGACCACAGCCAATGCATTTTTCTGGATTGATTTTAAGCATATTTTTTAATAACACCTTGGCGGTGTTTTTTAATTTATTTATCTTTTGCTTTTTTATCATGAATTTTTCTTAGTTGGATAATTAACTTGTCTAAGGCCAGATCAAACGCTTCCACAATAGTATGATCGTCTTCACCAGCCATAATTTTAATAACAGGAGTGACTAAAAATATTTCTACTTTAAAGGCATCTTTTTTGACAAATTTTTCCGAGCGAATTTCTAAATGAGCATTATCAAATTCATTACTATTTAACAGAGTTCTAAAACGACCTTGTTTTTTTAGCCAATAGTCCTCCAAAAATTTTTTGTCTTTTGGCTCCACATTTTTGTAAGAAAATTTGATTTGCATAGGTTTAGAAGAGGGCTTTAATTATAATTTAATTTTAACACAATTGGCTACTTATGCCAAAGGCTGTCAATAACAAAAAAAGCCGCCTGTGGCGGCGGCTGATTAATAGGAAACCGTATCTGGACACTTTTTAAATGCCAAATAAAAGCTTGACACAAATACTATGACACACGATGTCGCAGCAATCTTAATACCGATTGTTCCTGGCTCAAAAAAATACTTGGCCAGAATGATTATAGCCACCGGAATTATTAATCCGGCTGCTATCCACAGAGCAAATCTGATTTCTTTTAACATGACTCCTCCTCAACAAATTGTTAAAACTGATTATTGTTAATGGCTAAGCGTATTTTTGTCATTAAGTCAAGATAAAATTCCAAATTATTCAAAGTAGCAAGACGCGCGCCCAGTGGATCGTTTATTTTAAATAAATGATGTAAATAGGCAAAAGAATATTGGCGTAAAATTGGCAATTTACTAAATTTATTAATCGGTTCCATTTTTTTAGCAAACGCGGCATTATTAATGTTAATAATGTTATAAAAATTATTATTTTTAAGGTTTCGAATTTCGAATTTGATATATTCGACCATGGCGACCTTCGCGTGTCGGAATCACACAATCAAACATATCCCAACCCATTTTTACCGCTTTAACAATATCTTCGGGTCTACCGACACCTAAAGCAAAACGTAAATAGTCTTGGGGAATACTTTGGGCAGTAACCGCCATAACTTTCTGTAAAAATCTGCCTTGATTATCAACTGGCCTAGCGCCATAACCCAAACCGTCAAAACCAATTTTAATTAATTCGTCGGCACATAATTTTCGTAGACGCAAAGAAGTACCGCCTTGCACCACGCCAAATAATAAGGGTCTATTTTTACCTGATATTTTTCTTTTTTTAAGCTGATGATCAAATTCCAAGCGACATTTTTTAGCCCAGGCAATTGTTTGCATCGCAGCCGCAGTGATATTTTTTTTATCATAATCGTGCGGCGGACAATTATCTAAAACCACCATCATATCGACGCCCAAATCGAATTGGATTTGAATTGATTTTTCTGGGGTTAAAATTTGTTCGCGACCATCCAAAGGAGATTTAAAAATAACTTCATTTGCACAAATTTTGCCCATATTCTTATTTTTATGAATCAAAGAAAAAACCTGATAACCACCGCTGTCAGCAAGCAAGGGCCTAGACCAATTAATAAATTGATGAAGACCACCGGCTTTTTTAATTAAAGATAGACCGGGCGTTAATGATAAATGAAAAGTATTGACTACTGAGGCGGGCAAAGACAATTCTTGCCATTCGGCAGTAGTAATATTTTTAATCACGCCGCGCGTAGCATCGGGCATAAAAAAAGGCGTCTTGATTAAACCATGGTTAGTGGCCAAAACGCCAGAACGGGCTGCCGAAAATTTGGACTTTTTTTCAATGGAGAACATAAATTAACTCTGATGATTATTATTTTCATTATAAACCTTAACATCATAGACCTTAACATCACTTTGACCCAATAGTCGTTTTTTGATTTCACTAGTAATTTTTTCAAAATCAACTATTTCCTGCACCCCCGATTCCATGTCACGAATAATTATAGTGTTATCCAAAATTTCTTTTTGGCCTAAAATCAAAGCATATTTAACTTTAAGCTTATTAGCAATCTCCAATTGTTCGGTTAGACCTTTTTTAGCAAAAGCCTCTTTTACCTTAACGCCTTCTTTGCGTAATTCATTAAAAAGCTTTAAACATTTTTTCTTAGCCTCATCACCCAATTGAGCTAAAAAAACATCGCCGTGGGTTTCCTCTTTAACCACCACTCCCTGATCTTTTAACTTTAAAATAATTTTTTCCGCATAACCCGAAAAAACAACACTTGGCAAACCGCGCCCACCGATAGTTTGGGTCAATTGGTCAATGCGACCGCCACTGGCTAAGAGATTCTGTTTTTTATCTCCCGGACCGGAAAAATAAAAGTCAAAAACAGTTCGCTCGTAATAATTTAAATTAGCTGGAATCAACAGCGGGGATAAATTATAAATGACGCCATTTTCATCTAAAATTTCCAGGACCTTAACAAAGTGCGCGCGGCATTCATCACACAAACTATCAACAATTTGGGGAGCAGAGGAAATAGCTTCTTGACATTTTTTATCAGCGCAGGCAAAGACGGTAAAAGGATTTTCCTCGTTATTGCGCCGACAGGAAAGACAAATTTTTTGTTCTTTCAAAAACTTAATCAAAAGGCGGCTATATTCTCGACGACACTTATGACACCCGACACTATTAATTTCTAGCTCCGACATTAAACCCAGGTTTTTTAAAATACTAGCGCCCATCATAATAATTTGGGCATCGATTTCTGACGAAGCACTGTTTAAAATTTCAAAAACAAATTGCGTGGACTGACGAAAATGATTAATGTTTTCTTCGCGCTGGAAAATTTGGCCGCATTGCCATAATTTAACGGGCGATGGCCAGGCTAACATGTTGTGCTCAAAGTAACCACGGATCATGGGGATAATTAAATCGGGACGCAAAACCAATGACTGATTATCATGATCGTGAAAGACAAAAAAACGTGTCTGGAGTTTTTCTTTGGATAAATTAAGTGCTTTTTCCCAATAGGAAATACTTTCCAAAAAAGGAGTCATAAAATGTTGATAACTATAATCTTCAGCAGTTTCTTCTAAACGTTCAATTAAAAAATGCCAAAAACGATGATTTTCCGGCAAAATATCTTTAAAACCCTTGGGGGTTTGCCAACGGCCACGAGCTTTTTCTTTGGTTTCAATACTTTTTTTTGATCGGGGCATATTTTTTAATAAATCGGATTTTTAAAAACAGCTAAACGATTAAAGGGCCAGCCGCGCACCCAGGTTTTACCAACAATAAACTGACGGGCGACTGGACCAAAAATACGCGAATCTTTGGAAGAGGTGCGATTATCTCCCAACACATAATATTCATCAACCCCCAAAGTAACATCGATATCACCCCAAGTTTCCACACCCGATTCTAAATAAGTTTCGCTGAGGGTTTTGCCGGCAGGGTGCTGTTGATTAAAAATATTGACTTGGCCATCCTTAATGACAATGCGTTCACCGGGCAGGCCAATAATTCTTTTGATATAATATTCTTTAATATTTTGGGGGTATTTAAAAACCACAATGTCGCCCCGGGCTGGTTCGTTGAACCGATAGGAAATCTCGTTAATAATTAAATATTCGTGATCATAAAAATTGGGCTCCATGGAAGCGCCTTTAACATAAAATGGTTGTACAACATAATAACGCAGGGGCAAAATTATAATTAAAGCGACAATAACAATTTTTATGGTTTCCCATAAAAAAATTTTAAAATTTTCCTTGGCTTTTTCTTTGGGTGATGCTGGCTCAAAAGAAGGAATTGTTGATTTATCAGACATATAAAAATATTAATTAATCTTTTTTTGGTGGGCTTGACAAGGTTGTCATGAACCACACATGGTTCATGGTCTGTCTCTAGGGGAAACCTTGGTGGACGATACAGGATTTGAACCTGTGACTTCTTGCGTGTGATGCAAGCACTCTACCGCTGAGTTAATCGTCCTTTATAATTACGCTAAGATTTGAGAATTTAACGATATCATAGCATAAAAAAAAGATTGACGCAAGGAAAAATAATCTGCTATAATGAGACTGCTGACAATGTTTATAAATAATTAAAAGATTTGATTATGAACGAACTTGATTATCTACTGAATGATAAATATCAAAAAGATTCTTTTCCCCCAGAACACCATGGTTTCTGGCATTTTTTTAAAATATTATTTTTTATTGTCCTGATTACTATCTTGGTTGGAGTTATTTTTTCATATCAAGTAAATTCTTCGGGAAATTCATTTATTGCTGGCATCGGCCGATTGCCGGTCATTAAACAAATTAGACAACTAACCGGCTTAGAACATTTAAAAGGGGAGCTTAATGACCGTATTAATTTTTTACTTTTAGGTCAAGGTGGGGTGGGCCACGAAGGACCATATTTAACAGATACTATCATGATTGGCTCGTTTAAACCATCAACTAATGATGTGGCTTTAATTTCCATACCTCGTGATTTCTATCTTATGATGCCAGATAATGGCTGGAATAAAATTAATGCGGCTAATGCTTTTGGTGAAAGTAAAAATAAAAACAATGGGGCAGCTTACACGGCCAAAATTTTAGAAGAAGTGTTTGAAATTCCAATTCATTATTATATTCGAATTGATTTCCAAGCTTTCAAACAAATTATCGATGACCTGGGCGGCGTTGAGGTGTGTGTGGACAAGAGTTTTGTTGATCCAAGCTATCCGACTGATGATTTTAAAACCCAAGAAATAATTTTTAATGCCGGTTGCCAAAAAATGGATGGGGAAATGGCACTAAAATTTGCTCGTTCACGACACGGTAATAATGGCGAGGGATCGGATTTTGCCAGAGCGGCACGACAACAAAAAATTATTGTAGCGGTAAAAAATAAAGCTTTTAGCTTAAGTACCATTGTCTCTCCGACTAAAATTTCGGCTTTATATAAAGCACTTAAAAATAATATTCAAACTAACATTGAAACATCGGAAATACTGCAATGGTATGAAGTGGCTAAAAAAATAAATAATGAACAAATTAAAAAAATTGTTTTAGATAATTCTGCCAAGGGATTACTAAAAGCTGATATTTCAGACGCCGGAGCTTATGTGTTGTTACCGCGCACTGGCAATTATAACGAATTACGTAATTTAGCTAAAAATATCTTTATTATTGCCAATGGCCATGAATTAGAAGCAGTTAATCTGGTTGTTTTAAATGGCACCAAAGTTGAAGGTTTGGCCCGAGATACGGCTGGTTTTCTTAATTCAGTTGGTTTTGAAATAATTAAGACGGGTAATGCTTCTTCGACCGAACCTTATGAACAAACTGTTATTTATAAACTAAAAGAACCAATTAAAGAAGACGTGTTGGCTGTTTTAAAAAAGAGTTTAAACGCCAATGTGGGCCTAATGGTGCCGGAAAGTATAAAAACAGAATTTAAGAATGAATTAGAAAAAGGAGATTTTTTAATTATTTTGGGTTGTGTTAATAAAGATGATAAATGTGAAAGCACACCAATTACTAATAATTAATATGACTGATATAAAAAAAATACCACTAGTAGCAATTGTCGGTCGAGTAAACGTGGGCAAATCAACCCTTTTTAATCGTTTAATTGAAAAAAGGCGAGCATTGGTTTCGGAAATTCCCGGCACCACCAGAGACATCCATTATGGATTGGTTAATTGGCGCGGTAAAAAATTTATAGTTGCTGATACCGGCGGTTTGCTTGAAAGCAAACTAAAAGAATACGAGAAAAAAGATAAACCAATTTATTACGAAACCGAAAAAAAAGCGCGAGAAATAATAAAACAGGCCGACTTGATTATTTTTTTAGTAGACAATAAAGTTGGTGTCTTAAACCAAGACCGTCAAATTGCTAAATTTTTAAAGATAAAAAAGGGTCCGCTGATTTTAGTCGCTAACAAAATAGATCAAAAAAACAGCTCGGTGGAAGAATTTAAAAAACTCGGTTTAGGTCAAGCAGTTGGAATCGCAGCAGCAAGTGGAGTGGGAGTTGGTGATCTGTTGGATTTAATAATTGAAAAAATAAAAAAGATTAAACCCGAAAATAGTGGTGATTTTTTATTTTTTAATAATAAAAATGAAGAAAAAATTATTAAGGTTAGTATTATTGGTAAACCAAACGCCGGCAAATCTTCACTTTTAAATAAAATCGTAGGCAAAGAGAAAGCAATCGTTTCGGCCATTCCCCACACCACGCGCGAACCGCAAGATACTTTTTTAGAATATGAAAAAGAAACTATAAAAATTGTTGATACCGCCGGCATTCGCCGCAAAGCTAAGGTGGAAAAAAGTTTTAAAAAACCAACCTTGGAAAGCGCGGGCATTGCGATGAGCATTGCGGCCATGAAAAAAGCAGAAATTGCTCTTTTAACTATTGATCTAACCGAGGGTATAACCGAACAAGATAGTAAATTGGCTGAATTGACCATTAATGCTGGTTTAAGTCTGATAATTGTGGCTAACAAATACGATCTGGTGGAAAAAAAGCAGAAAAATGATAAAATAATAACAGATTATATCCGTTATAAACTACCTTTTATGATCTGGGCGCCAATTATTTTTGTTTCAGCTTTAAGCGGTAAAAATTGCCAAAAAATTTTACCTCTAATTATCGAAATAAAAAAAGAGCGCGAAAAAATAATTGAATCAAAAGAATTAAATGAATTTTTTCAATACTTAATCAAAAAAATGCCGCCGCCGCGCCAAGAACGCAATATTGGCGGTAAAAAAAGCCGAAGTTTTATTACTAAAATTGAACAAAAGAACGCCGACCGGCCAATCTTTTTATTAACTGCCATTAACAAAACAAAAATTCCTGATTCTTATTTGCGCTATTTAGAAAACAATCTGCGCGAAAGATTTAAATTTATTGGGACACCGATAAAAATAGTGGTGGAAAGAACTATAAAAAAATAATTTTAATTTATGTTTCTTATTATCGGCCTAGGCAATCCGGGTAAAAAGTATGAAAAAAATCGTCATAATAGCGGTTTTATGGCGGTCGATTTTGTGTTGGATAAAAAAACAAAATGGATAGAAAATAAAAAATTAAAATCTTTAATAAAAGAAATGGAAATAAACGAACAAAAAGTTGTGCTGGTTAAGCCGCAAACGTTTATGAATAATTCGGGCGTGGCAGTTTTGGCACTCACAAAAAAATATAAAATTAAACCAGAAAATATTATAATGGTTTATGATGAACTGGATTTGCCTTTTGGCACCATCAGGGTTAAACTCGGCGGCTCTGCGGCCGGACACAATGGCATTAAATCAATCATAGAAAAATTAGGCACAGATAAATTCTGGCGAATACGAATTGGCATCAGTAATGAAAAAAGAGAAGTAGTACCAGCTGATAAATTTGTTTTGGCTAATTTTTCTAAGGAAGAATTAAAAGATTTGAAAGAAAAAATATTGCTAAAGGCGATGGAAGAAATAAAAAAAATTGTGAAATAATATTTTGCATCCATAGGGACGGGTTTCAAATCTGTTCCTACAAAAACAAAAAATCAGCCCTTATTAAGGCTGATTTTTAATTTTTTTTTATTTCTGACATTTGGGGCAATAAACAGTGGCCCGCGAACCCTGGCGGATTTCGTGCAAAATATTTTTACAACGGTAACATTTTTCCCCTGCCCCGCCATAAACTTTTAAAAAGTTTATCATCTGACCTTCGCGGCCAAAAGCATCGACATAATTATCCGCCGAGGTGCCTTTCTTTTTAATGGCTAATTTTAAAATATTTTGAATACATTGATATAATTTTTTCACTACGGCTAGTTTTATTTTTTTTGCTGAGAGAGTGGGGTTAAGGCCGGCGCAAAAACAAGCTTCGGCCGCATAGATATTACCAATGCCAGCAATGAATTTTTGCTCCATTAAAAGCGGTTTGATAGCAGTATTTCTTTGGGCTAAATATTTTTCAAAATATTTTAAATTAAATTCTTTGCTTAATGGCTCAGGACCATAGTCATTATCCATTTTCTTTAATTCTGTCTCATCAACTAATTTAACCCAGCCAAACTGGCGCTGGTCATTAAAAAACAAACGAGTACCATCGTTAAAATTAAAAATTACGTGCGAATATTTATTAGGCAGTTCTTTAAGGTCTTGCTTAATTGGGTGTCCCCCGCCGATTAATTTACCGCTTTTTCCACGATAAATTAATTGGCCAGTCATTTTTAAATGAAAGACAAGATAATATTTTTTAGCGCCATTAGTCCCCCTCTCCTTTATAAGGAGAGGGTGGGGGTGGGGTATATTACTTAATTCAAAAATTAAAGTTTTAGCACGACGGCTAATATTTTTTATTTTAGCGCCAGTAATTAATTTTAAAAATTTCTGCCTATCCCCTTTTACCTGCTTGGCCAAATTTAAAGTTACGGACTTTATTTTTTTGTCTTTGATTAAATGGCTTAATTCAAGTTTAATAGTTTCGACTTCGGGAAGCTCTGGCATATAATATGCATCTTGTCATCCTGAATGAAGTCCCGAACAATCGGGACGCAATGAAGGATCTCATTTAGATCCTTCGCTAATCACTCAGGATGACAAGAAAATGTAAAAAACTATTTAAGACATTGCCAATGACCCATGGCATTTTTCAAACTAACTGGGTCCACAATAACTTTTTTACCAGAGATGGTATTAGTAATTAAAGAATTGTCTGGAATGAGATAAAATAATTCGCCAATACCACGAAGTGGCATTAGGCCCATGCCATATAAATCTAAATTAGAAAGTTTGATTCGTTGATCAACATAACTTTGGGTAAAGGTGCCATTGCCATTATCTACCCAGCCATAACCGCCAAGTGGGGACACAAAATTAACATAATTGGACCAGTGTTTGCTTTTTTCGTCATAGAGGGAAGCGTCGGTTTTATTTTTGTCATTAAAAAAAACAAATGTGCCGCTCCATTGGTGCAGTAATTCGTGCAAAATATTATTTAAGGTGATATTTTTTTCACTCGCGGAATTAAAACTGTGGCTATTAATATTAAACATATTAATCACGCCTTTGAGCTTACCCAAACTGCCATACTGCACTTCGGCGGTAAAAATTGGTTTTTGGATACCATTAATTTGGTTGGTGACAAGGTGGTGCTCGGCAATGATTTTACTCTCGGGGCTAAAATTATCAAAGATAAAAAGAAAATCATAAACATCGAGGTTAAAATCATAAAAATCAAAAGCCACTTGCGATAAACTTAATTTATTCTGAAAAAGATGATATGATTGTTTGTTAATTAAAAAAATATCACTAGCTAAATTAAAGTTTGATAAATTATCAGTGGCCCAGCTAAAATAAAAAGGAAATTCTGTTTTGATGTTTTTTATTTTGGCTAATTCTTCATTAGTATAATTTTGATCATAGACAAAAATAAAAGCGGCTTTTAAATTTTTATTTTCGCAGTCATAATTAGTTAAATTATTTTCAGCTGATAAATTATTAATAGTCGCATCATAACCCTTAATTTCCTTGCCATGCACATAAAAGGTGGTCAGGTGCTCAACCACATCAGTTTGAGCGTAGCCATTAGCTAAAACATCAACAAAAGAAGCAAATTTTCTGACATGCCCTTTGGTTTTATAATAATAATCGGGTTGACCCACTAACTTGTAAACCACGCCATCAGGAATTTGATATTCATATTCAATTGGCTGGCCTTTAACATAATCATTAAAAAAAACTTCCGGCAAATTAATAATTTTTTTTTGCCAATTGGGGCCATAAATTTTATCTGCTGTTTCTTCGCTCTCAATATGACGCAAAGTGCCGCCCGGCTCGACAGCATAAACTTCGGACAAAGAAGAAACTTTAACTAGATATTTACCGGGCTTAAGAGTAATATTTTTACCCAAAGGCAAACTGGCCATAAACTTTTCGGAGACAGTTGCTACCTTACTAAAATCATTACCAAACCAACTTTCATAAGTAATTTTATTAGGAAAAATGTGGCGGGTGTTGTTGACATCAACAAAGTAAACGGCGGAAGAGTTGGCTGTTTTTACTAAATTTACCGCGGCCAAAGTTGGCAGCGGTAAAAAAGTAGAGATTAAAAACAATAAAGATAAAAAAAATATTTTTTTAAGCATAAATTTTACACTAAACTACGGCCAGTCATTTCGATCGGCTTTTCTAGATTCATAATTTTTAAAACAGTCGGAGCCACATCAGCTAAGACGCCAGAAGGAGATAAGAGATTTAAATCAACCAAGTTTTGGTTATCCGAAACTTCATAAGATTTACCAACAACCAGAATAGGAACCGGGGCAGTGGAATGTTCTTTATCAATCTCTCCGCTTTGAAGATTAACTAATTTTTCGGCATTACCATGATCAGCGGTAACAATAACCACCCCGCCAACCTCAATGGCCGCTGCCACAACTTCACCAATGCACTTATCAACTGTTTCGATGGCTTTAATAGCCGCAGCACGGTCGCCAGTATGTGCCACCATATCAGCATTAGCAAAATTAATAATAATCAAATCATAATTATTAGCTAAAATCTCTTTTACCACCCGCTCTTTAATAGCGTTGGCCGACATTTCAGGAGTGGTGGCATAGCTATCAACCGAAGGAGAAGGAATAAGCACATGGTCTTCGCCGGGAAATGGTTCTTCGCGACCACCATTAATAAAATAGGTAACATGGGCGTATTTTTCTGTTTCCGCAATATGAAGCTGTTTTAAGCCGGCATCACTGACAACTTTGGCTAAAGGATTATTTATCAATTCTGGAGGGTAAGCAACTTCAACCGGCAATTCTTTTTCATATTGGGTCATGGTGACAAAGTATAAATTTTTTAATATGACTTTGCGGTTAAATTTATCAAAATTTTCCATCACCAAGGCCCGAGTTAATTGCCGAGCACGGTCGGCACGAAAATTGAAAAAAATTACCGCATCATTATCTTTTATGGTGGCAATCGGCTGATTTTTTTTATCAACTATCACGGTCGGTTTAAATTCTTCATCATAATTTTTTTGGTCATATGATTCTTTGATTACTTTTTGTGCATCATCAGTGCAGCGTTCACTTTGACCCAAAACTATGGCCTGGTAAGCCGCCATAACTCGCTCCCAATGATTATCACGATCCATTGCCCACCAGCGACCGGAAAGAGTGGCAATTTTAATATTTTCCTTGTCAGCTATTTTTTTTTCTAGATTAGTAATTAATTCTAAACCAGAATTATATGGCATGTCACGGCCATCTAAAAAAGCGTGAATGGCAATCTGGTTAACTTGCTGCTCTTGGGCCAACTCGATTAGTGCATAAAGATGATCTAATGAACTATGGACACCGCCGGTAGAAATTAAACCCAAAAGATGTAAAACGCCATTATTTTTCTTAACTTGGTCCATGGCTTTAATAAAAATTGGATTATTAAAAAAACTTTTATCAAGGATCGACTTATTAATCAATGGCAAATCCTGATATATTATTTTGCCTGCACCAATATTTAAATGACCAACCTCGGAGTTACCCATTTCGCCATAAGGCAAGCCAACTGCCTCACCAGAAGCCTGTAGGGTGGTACAAAAATAGTTTTGACAAAAATTATCAAAATTATTTTTATGAGCTTGAGTGATAGCATTGGCTAAAGAATCTGGGGCCACACCCCAACCATCAAGAATGGCCAAAATAGTTGGCTTGGGACGTAAATCGTTGGCGATAGGCAAGGGCATAAAAAATTAAATAATTAAAGATTTTTCGGTCATGGACGTGGGTTTTTTCACACCCATTAAATCCAGAATGGTTGGCGCTACATTAGCTAAAACGCCGTTTTTACGAAAACGATATTTTTTTATTTTAATTTGACGTTCATCAATAATTATAAAAGGAACAGGGTAGGAAGAATGCTTAGTATCAATGGTATTATTTTTTTTATTGATCATTTCTTCCACATTACCATGATCAGCGGTAATAATCAAAATTCCTTTTTGTTTTTTAATGCTCTGGTAAATTTTTCCTAAACAATAATCAATGCATTCAACCGCCCTGATACCAGCGGCTAAATTACCAGTATGGGCAACCATGTCCGGATTGGCAAAGTTAATGGCAATAAAATCGTGTTTTTTTTGATTAAGAGAATTAACAACATGACGAGTAATCTCTTTGGCTGACATTTCTGGCGTTAAGTCATAAGTAGCGACGTTGGGCGAAGGAATTAATTTTTGTTGTTCACCATTAACTGGTTGGAGATGACCACCATTAAAAAAATAAGTGATGTGGGCGTATTTTTCTGTTTCGGCAATATAAAGCTGGTGATAGGCTGATAAAACCTCGGGTAAAGAATTTTTAATTTCTTGCGCTGGGAAAGCAGCAAGAACATTTTCTAGATCCGGGCCATAATCAGTCATGGTAACAAAAACCAGTTCTTTTATTTTTTTTATTTTTCTAAAACCATTGATTTGGGGAATAAATTTATTATCGGTAAAAAGACGAGTCAATTGACGAGTGCGATCGGAACGCAAATTAAAAAAAATAATAGAATCTTCTGATTTTACAACAGTTTCCGGTTCGCCTCTTAAACAAAGCCCAGATTTATCACAAAGACCGTGTTTAACAATCACAGTAGGCAAGATAAATTCATCTGTTTCGCCGCGATCATAAGCTCGGTTTAAAGCATCTTCGGCGCTTCTGGCATAATAATTGGCTCGGCCAGTGGTCATGGCCTGAAAAATTTTAACGGTCCGATCCCAGTTGTTTTTTCGATCCATGGCATAATAACGACCGCTAATGGTAGCTATTTTTTCATATGGTAATAATTCTTTTTCTAATCTCTTTAAAAAATCAAGGGCCCCGTAACGATCGGAATCTCGGCCATCAGTAAAAAGATGAATAAAAATATTTTTAAATTTATGTTGGCGATAAAATTTTAATAAAGCAATTAAGTGGGCTGGATCAGCGTGAGCGGACTGAAAGCCAGTTAACAAACCCATTAAATGAATTTGTCGACCCGGTCTTTTTTTAACGTGCTCGACACTCCTTTTGAGGGCTGGGTTTTTAAAAAAAGTATTGTCTTTAATAGCCTCATTAATAACAATCGCTTCTTGGCGGACAATTCGACCAGCACCAAGATTTAAATGGCCGGCCTCGGAATTACCATCTTGTTTTTCTGGTAGACCAACGTATTTGCCATGAGCCTTGAGTTCAGTATGCGCGTGCTTTTGCCAAAAAAAATCAAAATTTGGTTTGCGCGCTAAGGTTATTGCGTTGCCAGAATAGGGCTTATTAATTCCCCAGCCATCTAAAATAGTCAAAACTAAGGGCGTGTTTTTTTTGTTTATTGACATGAATTTTCTAGATTAATATTCAATATTCGGGTGGTACTTGATAATAGTTTAACAAAAATTTAGCCAGTTCGGCAAATGCGGGTACAACCGAGCCTTCGGCAAAAACGGAATTTTGGGGCTTACTTATTTTAATTAAAGCCACAAAAAGCGGTTTTTCTAAAGGGGCAAAACCAACAAATGTATGGATGGTTTCTTCACTGTAACCACCGCCAGCTGCCGGGATATTAGCCGTACCGGTCTTGCCGCCAACATAATAACCAGAAACAGCCGCGCCTTGGCTGTGGCCGTTTTTAACAACAGAAACTAACATGGCTTTGATAATATTGGCGGTTTTTGAACTGATAACTCGACCAATTTCTTCGGGAACAAAAGTTTCTTGACGACCGCCAGGATAATTTTTTTCTTGAATAATTTGTGGTCGCATTAAAATTCCATCATTAACTATGGCCGCATAAGACATAACCATTTGCAAGGGCGTGACACTGATACCCTGACCATAAGCGGCGGTAGCGGTATAAATATCTTTTTTATTTTTTAAAGAATTAATATTACCGGCATTCTCGTTTGGTAATGAAATGCCAGTTTTTTTACCAAAACCAAATTTTTCTACAAAATTTTTAAACTGATCATGACCAGTCTTTAAAGCAGCAAAAATAATACCAGTATTAATTGAATTATCTAGGACCTGGGTCATATTAACTAAACCGTATTTTTTATTTTTGGCATTACGAATAACGTCGGGCCCAAACTTAATTTCACCCAAATCAGTATAGGTTGTTTCTGGAGTAACCTGACCAGACTCAATAGCCGCAGCCATAGTAATGGTTTTAAAAACAGATCCTGGTTCATATGGTTCACTGATGGCTTTATTATTATATACATCAATATTAGAAACTTGACCATAATTATTAGGATCGAAATCTGGCTGATTACAAAGCGCAATAATTTTTCCTTGATAGGGTTCAACAATAATGAGGGTGCCATCGGCAGCGGCCATTTTTTTAACCCAAGTCGCTAAAATATTGCAAGCTTGCCACTGCACTGTTGGTTCGATAGTCAAAACCAAAGAGCCACCATCAACAATCTCTGAAAAATTTATCTCCTGCCAACTAATTAAGCGTCCTTTTGGATCTTTTTCGGTTGCGATCAAACCACCCTGACCAACCAAAAAATCATTAAAATATTCTTCCAAACCATATTGGCCCAGAGGATCTTCTTCTTGATAACTTAAAAAACCAAGCAGATGAGAAAAAGTATTATCTTGAGGATAAATGCGTTTTTCTTCTTCTTGAAAACCAAGACCAGTGATTTTCTTTTTCAACAACTCTTCTTTTTGCGCTAAGCTGACAAAGTGCTTAAGTGGTTCATAAGGGTCTTTTTTATTAAGCCGTTCAATCATCTGTTTTTTTTCGCCTGCCAATAGGGGCATAATTTGGCTAATTTGTTCAACAGTAGAAGTGGCATCGATAATCAAATTAGGAACACCGTATAATAAATAAAATTTTTGATTAGTGGCCAAAACAGAACGGCTTTCACCAACAGCGTTTGGTTTAAAATTATCAGCATAAATATTACCACGAACGGGCATTATTTTTTCGGTATCTCGATAACGATTAGCAGCTAAATTTTCATAATATTTGTGGTTCAAAACTTGTAAATAAAATAATTTAAAAATTAAAACTAGCGCTAAAACAAAAAATAACACTGATAACAGTGTTATGCGCCGAGAGCTTAAAAATGACTTATGGCGAGCATAAAAAGTTTTAGTCATAAGAAAGCTATTTGATAGGAGAGGCTTAATGGTTAAGGGCCACGCCATTATTAATGGTGGCAACGTAGTTAATATCTAAAGTCGAACTTAAACCTAAGGCTTGTGCTTTATTTTTAACCGCTGCCAAATCGACTAAGGAACGCAAATTGGCTTGCAAGTTCTCATTAGTTAAAGTTAAAACTTTATATTTTTCTTCGCCGGCTGTTATTTTAAAACCATCGGTAGCGAAAGAAGTAATATTTAAAAGATAAAAAACGCCAGAAAAAATAATGGCTAAAATCAAGAAAAATGAGCCATAATTATAAAAATTTAAGCCTGATTTGCGAGAACGCATATTTTGTTGATTGTGATTATTGCTTGGCCAATGGTGGCGATTTTTTTTACATAAAGAGAAAAACTTAGACATGAAAAATATGGAGATGCGCTTTCTTTTTTATTAGTTAAAATTAAATTTTTTCCACAGCCCGCAATTTGGCTGAACGCGAGCGCGGATTTAAAGCCACTTCTGACAATTCCGGCGTCAGGGGTTTTTTAGTCAAAAGAAGCCATTTTTTGTCGGCCCCACGACTACCGCTGCGGAAATAATTTTTAGCAATTCGATCTTCAAGAGCATGGAAACAAACTGTCACTACCCGGCCACCGGGCGCCAAGATATTTTCTGTTTGCTTAAGAGCTTCGGAAAAATTTTCTAATTCGTGATTAACGGCGATGCGCAAAGCTTGAAAAACTTTGGTAGCTGGATGCAGGCGCTCAAAATATCGGCGTGGGTGTATTTTATTAACCACGGCCACCAAATCGGTGGTGGTATTAAATTTACTGTGTTTACGATTAATTAAAATTTCTTCGGCCAGACGGCGAGCAAACTGGCACTCACCATAATTTTTAAAAATATTATTTAACTCTGCTAAAGAACCATGATTTAAAATATCAGCGGCAGTTAATTCGGTTTTAGGATCAAAACGCATATCCAGAGGTTCATTCTTTTGGAAAGAAAAACCGCGACCAGACATTTCTAACTCATCCGAAGATAAGCCTAAATCAAAGACAAAACCGTGGAGCGGATAAGGAAAGTATTGACGGATAATAGCTGATAAATATAAAAAATTGTCATTGATGAAAATAAAATTTTTATCTTTTATTTCTCTGGCAACCTTAACTGCTTCGGGACTAAGATCAAGCGCCAATAATTTTCCCGATGGTCCAATTCTTTTTAAAATTTCTTTAGCATAACCGCCGCCCCCAAAAGTACAATCAACAAAATTCTGACCAGGCTTTGGAGCCAAAAATTCAAGCATCTCTTTGAGCATGACAGACTGATGAATAGACATTTCATTAAAGCATTAAAACACAAGGCATTAAAGCAGATTTTTTAATGATTTATGTTTTAAAAGTTAGACTCCAAGCTCTCCCATTGCTTCAGCCAATTTATCGGCCTGGCGTTCTATTTGCGATTGATAACGACGCCAGTTGTTTTCGTCCCAGATTTCTAAACGATTATAAAGACCGGCCACAATTACATTCTTATTTAAACTGGCATATTTTTTTAAATAGTCAGGCAATAAAATACGTCCTAAGCTGTCTAAAGACACATCCATGGCACCAGCCAACATGATACGCGAAAAACCACGAGCATCGGCTTTACCGAGAGGTTGGCTAATTATCTTTTCAGCCAATTTTTGCCAGGCAGATTTTGTAAAGACAAAAAGACAATTATCCAAGCCGCGAGTAACCACGGCGCCAGATTTTAATTCGACTTTAAATTTCGCTGGCAGAGACAGCCGATTTTTATTATCTAAACTATGCTGATATTCGCCAATAAACATAAGCTTTAAAAGTTATCCCCACAATTTTCCACTTTTTACCACTACATTATTATTATACACCACCTTAAATAAACTTTCAACCACTTAAGTTATCCACAAGAAAAAATAAAAATAGCATTTCCGGCGAGAAAAGCTATTTGATGTCTATTTTTAAAAAATTATTTTATTTTTTTGATCTAAACAAATAATAAACTAATAAAGCTGAAATAATGCCAACTAAAATTCCCCCCAAAACATCTAAGGGATAATGCACGCCAGTATAAATGCGGCCAAAACCAACTAAAAAAGCCAAAATTAGCAAAAAAATACCGAGCTTTTTATGAGAGCAATAAACTGCAGCGGCTAAGGCAAAGGCAATGGTTGTATGATCGGAGGGAAAAGATTTTTCACTTAAGGGATTAATGTCGTTAACCACTTGAAAATTACTAATAAAAGGACGGGGACGAAAATATAATAAACCAATAAGCTGACTAATTAAAAAAGAAATAAGAACCGACAATGAAACATGACTTAGAATTAACCATTTTTGCTTATCTTTAAAAAAATGATAAAAATTTTCTTTAGGCCAGTTTAATTTTAACCACCAGATAATAACAATGATTCCCATGACAAAAATTAGATATTTGGCGCAAAAAAAGGCAACGGTATCCAAAAAAGGATAATTACCTTTGAGAGAATAAATCAAATTAAATAATTGATGGTCTAAATTTATCATATTTTATTTTTCATAATCACATTCTTTTTTTGAACATTTTATTTTACCTTTGGCGCCTTCGACCAATAAACTGCCGCAAGTCGGGCATTTTAAGCCAGCGCCATCTTTACTATCAGGGTCAGCGACGGGTTTAGACCAAACAGCAAACTTACAAGTGGGGTAACGATTGCAGGCATAAAAAGTGCGCCGCGAACGAGTGCGGCGAGCGACCATCTCCCCCACCTTACAATCGGGACATTTAACGCCAGAACTATAATCAAGAGGTTTGGTATTTTTACATTTTGGATAAGTGCTACAAGCTAAAAATTCCCCAAATTTACCGGCCCGTTTAACCATTGGGCTACCACATTTTTCACATTTTTGATCAGTTATTTCTGGTTCTTTTTTTTCGCCTTCGTTCTCGTGATCATATTCTTTTTTAATGTTTTTTATATTTTTACATTTAGGAAATCCGGAGCAGGCCAAAAATTTTCCATAACGCCCAATTTTGACAATCATTTGACTGCCGCATTTATCACAAACTTCATCAGTAACTTCATTAATAATCTCGCCTTTTTTAACACTTTCATATTTGGCAGTTAAATTCTTTTTAAAAGGTTGATAAAACTTTTTTAAAACTGGCACCCATTTGGCTGTACCGGAAGCGACCGCATCTAGTTTATCTTCCATTTCGGCCGTAAATTGATAGTCAACAATTTCCGGAAAATGTTTGACTAATAAATCATTAACCACCATGGCAATATCGGTTGGTAAGAGTTTTTTGGCTTCTTTTGTAATATAGCCGCGCTCTTCAATGGTGGCAATGGTGGGGGCATAGGTAGAGGGCCGACCAATGCCCAATTCTTCCATTTTTTTAATTAATGAGGCTTCCGAATAGCGTGCTGGCGGTTCGGTAAAATGTTGCTCTGGAAAAACTTGAAGTAAATTTAATTTCTCTTTCTCTTTAAGAGCAGGTAAAATATTTTCTTTGGCTACGCCACCATAGACTTTTAACCAACCATCAAATTTTAAAGTGGAGCCAGAAGCACGCAAACCATATTGGTGTTTATCTTTAAGGCCAACCACATCAAGCGCAACAGCATCAAATTCAGCCTCAGCCATTTGAGTGGCAACGGAACGACACCAAATTAAATTATATAATTTGTATTGATTAATATTTAAAAAGGGTTTAACATCTTCTGGCCGACGATTAATGTCGGTTGGCCGAATAGCTTCGTGCGCTTCTTGGGCCATTTTTGATTTATTGCTAAAAACCCTGGGCGTGGCGCTTGAATATTTGGCGCCCCATTCTTTGGTAATAAAATCGTGCGCTTCACTCAAAAAAATCTCGGACAAATTAACCGCATCAGTGCGCATGTAAGTGATTAAACCAGTGTGGCCGGCAGAACCAAGTTCAATGCCTTCATATAAATTTTGGGCCAAAAACATGGTTTGTTTGGAAGAAAAATTTAATTTATTATTAGCTTCCTGTTGCAGAGTAGAAGTAGTAAATGGTGGCAGAGGCTGACGACGAAAAGACTTGCGACTAATTTTTTCCACCAGATAACTAGCGGCTTTTAAAGCGGTGGTGATTTTTTCTGCTTCACCGTTATTTTTTAAGGAAAATTTTTCTAATTTTTTATTATCAACACTAACCAATTGACAGATAAATTTATCAATTTTTTTGACAGGGGTTAATTCAACAGCAATGCTCCAATATTCCTCGGGCTTAAAATCTCTTATTTCCCGTTCGCGCTCAACAATTAAACGGACAGCTACAGATTGCACCCGGCCAGCCGATAATCCTTTGGCGACTTTTTTCCATAAAAAAGGAGAAAGCTCATAACCAACTAAACGGTCAAGAACGCGCCGCGCCTGCTGGGCGTCAACCAAATTTATATCAATAGCCCGAGATTTTTCCAAGGCGATTTTAATGGCTGGTTCGGTAATCTCATGAAAAACAATGCGAGAAAAATTGTAATTATTTTTTTTTGATTCTTCAGTTAAAAGATGATGTAAATGCCAGGCAATGGCCTCGCCTTCTCTGTCCTCATCAGTGGCAAAATAGATATTTTTTACTTTAGCGGCTTCTTTTTTTAACATGGTGACAGTGCTTTTGGCTTTGGGCGGAATAATATAGTGTGGCGTAAAATCATGATCAACATCAACCCCTAATTCTTTCTCTGGCAAATCACGCACATGGCCAAAAGAAGACACAACTTTATAATCACGGCCTAAAAATTTGCCAATGGTTTTGGCTTTGGTGGGTGATTCAACAATCAGTAAACTTTTCGACATAATTTTTTTTATTTAATATTAACGACCAATTACATATCTTAAAGAACCCAAATTTCTGACACGGCCTTTCATTTCCATTAAAGTAAGTGTACTATTTATAACGGCAGCGTCAAGTTTTGACAAGCGCACCAGTTCATCAACATGAATTGGTTCGTGCGATAAAAAATTTAAAATCTGCGCTTCTTCGGATGAATCCGGCACTATTTTTTTAGTAGCCACAAATTCTTTAATTAAATTTAAATCCAAGGCCTCTAACACATCTTCGGCTTTGGTTACTAATTTGGCGCCCATACGAATCAAATTGTTGGGGCCAAGGCAATTGGGCTCAAAAATTGATCCGGGTACAGCAAAAACCTCGCGATTTTGCTCTAAGGCAAAACGAGCCGTTAAAAGCGAGCCAGAATCTTCCGGTGCTTCAATAACCAAAGTGCCAAGGGAAAGACCAGAAATAATGCGATTGCGTTGGGGAAAATTATGACGTACGGGCTCGGTGCCGGGCGGATATTCGGAAACTAAAGCACCACCATTATTAATTATTTTTTCGCTTAGATAACGATTATGGGAAGGATAAATGTGTTGTTCATCCAAGCCAGAGCCCAAAACAGCAATGGTGCGATCAGCTTGTTTTAATGTCGCTTCATGGGCTAAAGAATCAATACCCAAAGCCAAACCAGAAACGATGGTTAAACCAGCCTGCGCTAAATCGCCAACTAAAATTGGGGTGATTTGCTGGCCATAAGCGGAGCATTTTCTCGTGCCAACCACAGCTAAAGAAAAGGAGTCTTTTTTATAATCAAGCTGGCCTTTATAATATAGAATAGCGGGAGCAGCATAAATTTGTTTTAACAATTCTGGGTAATCTTCGTCGGCCAAAGTTAGGGCCGAGATATTTTCTGCAAGCATTTTTTCTAATTCGGCCATCGGATTAACCGTGTGTCGCGTTAAAATTATTTCTTCCACTAAATTTGCCTCCAAGCCACAGGCTAATAAATCTTCAGCTTCGGCATTCCAAGCAATTTCCATGCTGTGAAAAAAATTAAAAATTTTTTTTAAACGTATGGCACCAAGACCATTAAGGCGATTGAAAGCCAACCAATAAGGCAAATCTGGTTTAACTTCTTGATTATAATTTTGATTATAATGGATTGACATTTTATTAAAAAAGGTATATTGTAAATATACAATAAAAAATTAAAAAATGAAAATTGTCATGCAATTAAGGAGGTTAACATGACAAAACAAGCGGATTTGTTTCCAGAGGAAGCCGCAAAAATTGAAGAGCGAAAAAAAATTGAGAGAAGAATTAAAAAAGAAAAAGAAGAAAGAAAGAGAGAGAGAGCTGAATGGAAAAGAAAAAATCCATCACCTCCACAAAAAAGAAAGGGGGGCCGCGGCCGTGATTGGTGGAACGATTAAACCCCGCTTTAATGCGGGATTTTTTGAAAGAAGGGCAGATGAAAACGGAAAAAGAATCAGGTCTTGATTTGGGGCAAATCAGGACCATAGAAATTAACGGGAAGGTCTTTTTAACAAAATTTGTCAGATCGCCAGGCCTAAAAGAAATTGATATAAAAAAGGTGGGCGTGGTCTGGCAAAAAACAAAACAGTGGATGATTTTTCAAAAAGACCAAAAAAACCCGCGACGAATAACAAGCACGGGGCAAAGGGGAATTTTGGGCAAACCCCACATCACGGAAACTCGGGTGGCCAGAGATGTTTTTGTGCTAATGCGCTTAGCGGCACGAAAACATTTTTTATGGCACGAAAGATTAAAAATGGCGGTTTGGAAAGATGTAATTTATAAAGATCTAGAACCGCCAGGATACAGAAGAAAAAAGTTTCCGCCAGCAAAAAATCCAGCGGGCTTAACACAAAAACCACCGGAACCAGACCTTTTTACTTCTCAAGAAACGTGGGGAGATGTAGAAAGAGCCTTAAACCACCGGCATTATCACGGCCGGAAAAAAAATCATAAACCGCGAGGAAAAGGATTGTTAAGAATACGACTGCCAAAAGGGGGGGACGAATACGATCTACTCGAAGATGAAGGACAGGGTCAGTTGTGTCTTGATGATCCACTTGACTTCTAGAGGGCGCGAGAAAATAGCGCCCTTTTTATTTTTTAAATTTGACAAATTAATTTTTTATTATTATATTATATAGATAATCATGTTTTATATCAGGAGTTTCGGTGGGAGGATTTTTTTATTAACAAAGGTCCGAACTAAAGTTCGGAGTTACAAGACATAATACTTCTGAACAAAGGTTCAAAATCATAATCTTTACCTTTCCCCTTGTTTAGTGACCAAAGTGACGGCTTCCTCCTAGCTAGATCGAGTAGTCTAAGTCAAGGTTAAGCAGGTTTTCCTGTTTTGATCTTGCGCTAACAGGGGGTAAGGTGAAGATTAAAAAAACCATCATGTCAACGCGTGGTGGTTTTTAAAATGTAACTCCGGCCTTTAGGCCGGAATGTAACTCCCATCTTTAGATGGGATTAAAATTCATCTTTTTTAAAAAGCGTGGAACCCCACCATTGATATTCCTTCCAGTCCTTAATCAATCCTTTTCTCACGGGATTATACAAAATATAATAAACTATACCGGTAATATCCTCGTCTTTTCTTAAAATATGATCCCAATAACTTTTGGCCCATAATCTTTGCCGAAAAATTTTTTTAAAACAATAACTAGATTTTTGTTTAAAATCTTTAATAAAATTTTCTAAATTACAATTTATATCTTTAGCTTCTAATAATAGATGCAAATGATCGGGCATAAAAAGAAAAATCCAAACTTCAAAATTATAACTCTTTAAACTTTCAAACAAATGAGGTTTTATAAAAGAAATTATTTTTTTATCAACAAAATAGTTTTTTCGATTAAAAGAATTAATAGTAATAAAATATCTTTTTTGACCGATATATTCTGTGTGTGGTAAGCGCGGGCGTATGGGTAAATTTAGATATTTCATATATTATGAATTCCGAACTAAAGTTCGGAGTTACAAGATATAACAACTATCCGAACTAAAGTTCGGAGTTACAAATCATGATAAAAACTATCCGAACTAAAGTTCGGAGTTACAAATCATGATAAAATTTTTTGCCAATCAACTTATCCGGCAGATATTTTTGCGCTGAATCATCTTCCAAATGCGGATATTTATAATTCTCGCCATAACCCCATTCTTTCATTAAATTGGTGACGGCATTACGCAAATGCAAAGGCACGGGCAAGTTTAAACTTTGTTTCACTTCGGCCTCGGCGTTTAAAAGACCAAGATAGGACTTGTTAGACTTGGGTGCCTTGGCTAAATAAACCACCCCCTGGGCCAAATTAATACGGCATTCGGGCAAACCAATTTTTTCTACAGCCGAAAAAACGGCATTGGCTACCACGAGAGCCATAGAGTCGGCATTACCAATATCTTCCGAAGAAAAAATAATCATCCGCCGAGCAATAAATTTTGGATCTTCGCCAGCGGTAAGTAAGCGCGCCAACCAATAAAGAGCAGCATCAACATCTGAACCGCGCATTGATTTAATAAAAGCAGAAATAACATTATAATGTTCTTCGCCAGATTTATCATATTTAAGTGGTGGATGTTGAAAAGCTTCGGAAATTAAATTAATATCAATCAGACGCTCATCAAATTTATCTAAAGCGCAATTTTTAATAGCAACTTCCAAAACATTAAGCATAACACGCGCATCACCATTGCTGGTTTGAATTAAAAAATTTTCTGCTGCTGGATCTATTTTGGCCCGATATTTACCAAGACCGTTAATTTCGTCTTTTAGGGCTCGATTAATAATAATTTTTAAATTTAAGGGCGTGAGAGGTTTTAGAGTAAAAATTCTAACCCGAGACAATAAAGGGGCAATCACTTCAAAAGAAGGATTTTCAGTGGTCGCACCAATTAAAATTATCAGACCCTTTTCCACATAAGGCAAGAGAGCATCTTGCTGGGCTTTATTCCAGCGATGAATTTCATCAACAAATAAAATTGTTGGACGCTGATAAAATTTTATTTGGTCAGCGGCTTGCTTAATCGCGGTGCGTAAATCAGTAATGCCAGCAGAGACGGCTGAAATTTCAATAAAAAAAGATTTGGTCAAATTGGCAATCACGGTCGCTAGCGTAGTTTTACCACTCCCGGGCGGGCCCCAAAAAATTAAAGAACTTAACTGATTGGCAGCAATATCTTTTCGTAATAAAGAATTGGGGCCGACAATTTCTTCTTGCCCAACAAAATCTTCCAGTTTTGTTGGTCGAAGCCGTTCGGCTAAAGGAGCGGTAGTGCGCCAATTTTTTTGATAATGATCAGTAAAGAGATCCATAAAATATTTAAGATAATAAAACTTTAGGGAATAACAAAAAATGGCATTAATGGTTAAATGCAGCCAATTAAAGTTATGTTTTTAAAACACTATTCTGGTTTGCAGCCACAACCACAATCTGGCTCGCAAGAGCAACAATCCTTACAATGGTCTGGGTGACAAGAACAAGTGTTGCCATCATGCAACTCAACTTCACAAACAACACATTTGTCTTCCATATTATTAGGCCGAAAAATCGGCGTTAATTAGATTATTTTGGTCGGAGTGCCCGGAATTGAACCGGGATTACACGCACCCGAAGCGTGCGTAATAGCCTTTATACCACACTCCGGAATTTAATGTAAAATGCGCGTTAGGAGTTAATAATGGCTTTATTTATGGAAAAAACTGATATAATGTATTATAATAAAAAATACATAAAAACACAAAGACAGATTCCTGTTTTGTCAATTGAGATTATTTAAATTTAAAAAAATTATAATGGCTAATATTAGCTTATTCATTAGACCTTGACAAGTTTTTCATTTTGTGCTATAATTATAAACATTAACTAAAATATGGGAGGGTGTGATGAAGACCAAAAAAATCATTGCGGTCTTGGCTGGTATGGCTCTTTTTTTGTGCTTCTGCGTTTTTCAGCAAGAGCCGTTTAGCAACGCCGGCCACGTGGTGGGGAACGTACTTCTCAGTGTCGTGTGGGCCGTTGCGTTCTACGCGGCGCTGGACAAAAACTTCAGGAGGAGGTGGTTGTGAGAAAAAAATTTCGACTCCGCCTTTGCCGATTTTTTTTGTGGGCAGGAATCATTAAGCCCATGGAAGAGGTGGAGACGGGCTGTGACATTTCTGCCACACCCGCATACATGAAATGAGTTTGACCGTCCCGACAACATTTGTCGGGGCGGTGTTTTATTTTAAAATAAACCCCCTACCCCGCCTTCAAAAGGCAAGGATAAAAAACAGGACAGGTCGCGACCTGTCCCTACATTATACTTTTTCTCTTACAATACAAATTGGAGTTTGCTCTAAACCTTGACCAATTGGGTTATCAATAAAAGCAAGGCGTAAATCAGCATGAGTCAGAGGAAAATTTTTACTCGTGCCGAGAATTGCGACATCAATATTATTAGCATCGACAATAGCAAAGTCCAAATTAAATTTCTGTTTTAAATCTTCACAAACACCGGCGGGGTCTTTTGGCCCAAGAACCGCATATTGATCATAGGGTGGAATAGTACCTTGGGCAAAGCCGTCAATTTCGGCGACTTCGTGGCCGCAGATTTTATAAAACAGACCGCGGATGCCAAAAGGCTTGGTTAGGGCGCTCACTAGGGCAGCTAATAAAATTCTCGGGTAGCCAATCATATTAATCGCCACTTGCATTTTTTTGGCATTGCGAAATCCCGGATCATTAGGCCACTTTTTTACAAATTTAATTAAAAATTTTGCCAGAAAAGAAGCTTTAATTTCGCTTTCGTGAATCAGGCGCCCTTGGGTAATAGCTACCATGCGCTCGGACATCACAATCATATCGCCAATTTGTGAAACCGGCAGCACATATTTTTCAATGACATCAGCCAGCTGATCATCTTTGGTAATTAAATGGGTTTTAAGAGGATAACGCGAAAATTCTCTGTCCCCTACTTTGATAATTAAATTTTTTGCGAGATTATCACTCATAAAAATTAGCTGTTAACAATAACTAAAAGAGCCCCAATAGATAATAAAATAATTTGGCAAAGTAAAGAAACTGTGGCCAGAAGGCGCGGTAAAAGATAATCTTTTTTATAAAGCAGGCGGCCGAAAATAAAATTGATTAAAAAAATCAATAAACCAAGGCCAGGGAAATAATAAGCCGCATACCACGGACCAATTAAATTAATACCGACATAGATATTATAACGCAAAACAATTGGCTCAACTTGAATGGGCATGCGAAAATACATTAAACACCATAGAAGCAAATTAAAGATTAAACCAAAAATTAAATTCCATTTAATAATTTTGTCTTTAAAATAAAAAGATTTGAACATAAAAAAGATTTAAGAGGTAAGAATTAAGATTTACGATTTAAGACTAAAAAATTTTATTTAATTTTTGTTTTTTTATATTTATTCTTAATTAATAATTCTTAATTTATAATTCATCCCTTCGGCGCCATAGCTCTAAATTTTTCCACCAAAGGCTTCAGAGTTTTCACAAATTGATCGCATTCTTCTTTGGTATTTTCATAACCCAAAGTAATTCGTAAACTGCCATGGGCCAATTCATGGCTTAAGCCAATAGCCATTAAAACATGCGATGGCTCTAAGGAACCCGATGAACAAGCCGAACCAGTAGAAATGGCAACACCTGCCAAATCAAGCCCCAATAAAAGTGCCTCGCCTTCCACACCATTAACGGAAAAATTCAAATTGCCTGGAGTTCTTTTTTCCAAACTGCCGTTTAATTTTAAATCGGAAATATTTTTTTGTAATTCGCTCCACAAATAATCGCGTAAGTTTTTTATTTTTTCTTGATCATGATCTTTTATTAATTCAATGGCTTGGCCCATACCCACAATACCCGGAGTATTTAAAGTGCCCGCTCTTTTGCCAAATTCATGATGACCGCCATGTTGTATATTTTTTAGGGGTGTATTTTTTTTAACATATAAAACACCGATGCCTTTTGGCCCATAAATTTTATGACCAGAAATTGACATCAAATCTACACCTAAATTTTCTACATTCATATCTTGGTAAAGTGTGGCTTGCACTGCATCGGTATGAAAATATATTTTATTAGTTCTTTCGGCGTTTATTTTTTTTAACAAATCGCCAATGTTTTTTATCGGTTGCACCGTGCCAATTTCATTATTAACATACATAACAGAAATTAAAATGGTATTATTTTTAATTTCTTTTTCAATATCTTCAACATGAATAATGCCTTCGCTGTCTGGTTTAACATAACTCACTTCCACGCCTTTCTTTTCTAAATATTTGCAGGTTTCCAAAACTGCTGGGTGCTCAAAAGCCGTGGTGATAATGTGTGGTTTTGTCTCTTTACTAAGAGATCCTGAAAAAAGTTCAGGATGACAAATGCCAATTATTGCCAAATTGTCTGCTTCAGTGGCGCCAGAAGTAAAAATTATTTCTTCGGAATTACAATTTAAAAAATCCGCCACCCTTTTTCTGGCTTCACTCACGGCTTGTTCAGCTTCCTGGCCAAAAGAATGCACCGAAGAGGCATTGCCAAATTTTTCACTAAAATATGGTTGCATTGCTTCTAATACCTGTTTATCAACCGGGGTAGTAGCCGCATGATCAAAATAGATTTTCATAAAATTTGTATTATGTATTATGGATAATGAATAATGGAATTTAAAAACCATAATTCATAATTCTTGATTCGTTATTCAATTATTACACTGCCATCACTTCTTTTACTTCAGGTATTTTTTCTTTAATAGCGCGGCCAATGCCTTCTTGTAAAGTCATGGCGCTCATAGGACAACCAACGCAAGCGCCTTGAAGACGCAATTTTAAAACGCCTTTTTGTTCATTAAATTCCACCAATTCAACATCGCCACCATCCATTTGTAAATGCGGACGAATTAATTCTAATTCTTGTTGTATTTTTTCTTGAATATTTTGTGTAGACATAAATATTATTGTCATTCCCGCGAAAGCGGGAATCCCAGAATCTTTGTTACAAACTCTTGGTTCACGAGATCCCCGCTTACGCGGGGATGACACAAAAAATTAATTATTCACTTTTTTCTTTATTATCTTTTTTAATCACTCCCCAATGAAATAACCATAATGGCAAGCCAACTAAAATTAAAGAAATAGCAGTAGCCGCCTGACGTTGGCGATTTTGCAAGCGATAAAAATTTGGATCACGGTTTTTTTCTTGTTCTTGCCAGCTCTTATAATCATTAAGCCAATTTTTAATTTGTTCTTTTTCACTGGCAGTTAAAAGACATTTATCTTGGCAAGCTTGTAAATTTTCAACGGTGGAAACTTCTTTCATAAAATACAACGGCACGGGCTGCTGGTTCATAATATCCACTTTGTCAACTTGAGTAAAAATCCAGGTTTTTAAACCCAAATTAATAATCATGGCGGCGCCAATAACTAACATGGCTAAACCGACCAAAGAAAAAAGATAAACATAAATTGAACGAATAATGGGGTTTTTCATATAAATTTAGCGCGAATTTACGCGAATAACTACGCGAACTAACGCAATTTAATTAATTTATTACTTTAATTTCTTTATTTATCTATTTCTTAATTTTTAAGTTTCTTAATTGCTTCTTCCAGAGCTTCAGTGGCTAAAATTGAGCAATGAATTTTTGCAGCTGGCAAACCGCCAAGCGCTTCGGCGACGTCTTGCTTGGAAACCTTAAGTGCCTCGGTCACTGTCTTGCCTTTAATTAAATCTGTTAACATCGATGTGGAAGCAATAGCCGCGCCACAACCCAAGGTTTCAAATTTTACATCTTCAATAATTCTTTCTGCCACCGGCAAACTTTTATCAGCTTCTCTAAATTTGATATATAATTTCATAATATCACCACAAACTGGATTGCCAACTTGACCAACGGCATCGGCATCGGCGATGGAGCCCTGATTGTGTGGATTTTTAAAATGTTCTAAAACGATAGGACTATACATATATATTTATAATTTTAAATTTTTAATTTTCAAACAAAAATTTATATTTAACTTGATTATTGATAATCATTATAATCATACCCTATTTATCCAATTACTGCAATTTGACACTTCTTTAACCTTCTGCTAAAATACAAACGTTATTTAAATATTTATTTTGGCGTTAATTAGCGTCCTTGGTTCTCGAGGTTCGTTTAATTTCGCTTATTTTTTATATGGCACATCGTAAAGCTGGCGGTTCGACTCGGTTGGGCCGCGATTCAATTTCTAAAAGACTAGGGACTAAACGTTATGAAGGCCAACAAGTAAATGCCGGTTCAATTTTAGTGCGTCAAAGAGGCACACCGATACACGCTGGATTAAATGTTAAAAAAGGCGGCGATGATACTTTGTTTGCCGCCGCGACGGGCAAAGTCCATTTTTATGCTAGGAAAAAAAGAAAATTTGACGGCAGTTTAAAATTAACTAAATTTGTTTCGATTATTAAATAGTCTCTCCTTGATTCTTTGGGGGTCAAGGAATGAGATAAAAAAATATATGGGTGGATGCAGTGCTAAAAAAGCGCGCCAAGAACAAATGAAAAAAATAGCTAAGAAAAAACTTGGACGCAAGCGCGGAAAAAGATAAAAATCAAAACAAAAATCGGCTTTAATGGCCGGTTTTTATTATTTATAAAAAATTACTCAGCTTCCACTTGAACGGTTAAATTAATTTTATGATGCGGAATAACTAAAATCGCATTATGAGAGCCGGTTTCTTTAATGTGCGCGCCTTCTAAACTGGCTTGAGATTTTTCAATAATCAGCCCGGTTGATTTTTTAATAGTCAACAGCACATCATCAAGATTAACCGCGGCGAATAATTTACCCCGATCAGAGGTAGTTTTTTTAATTACAAATTTTTTGTTAGTTAAAATTTTGCTTATTTTTTCCCATTGATTATCAAGTTTGTTTTTGGTGGTCAAAATTTTATGCGCTTGATCATTAATATTTTTTAAGTTAGCGGCGTTAACCGGCAGGGCTAATTTTAATGGCAATAAATAATTCAAAGCATAACCATCAGAAACATTTTTGATGTCATTTTTTTGACCAAGTTTATCAATATTTTTTAGTAAAATGACTTTCATAAAAACTAAACGGTTGTCATCCTGAACACCGCAAATGCGGGGCGAAGGATCTCTTTTAAATTTATATTGGGATTCCTCGTCGCTTTGCTTCTCAAAATGACATCAACGAGAAAGCATTTCCAGCGCTTTATCTAACTGCGGGTCTTTGCCTTGATTAAAATCTTCTTCGGTTAATTCAATTTTTTCATCTGGTTCAATGCCGACCACATCAATTTGACGCCCCAGAGGCGTTAACCAGCGGGCAATGGTTAATTTAACTGATGAACCGTCAGATAAATTTTCTAGGGTTTGGACTGAACCCTTGCCAAAAGTCTTTTCTCCCACCAGTTTGGCTAACCCCGCATCTTGCAGAGCGCCGGCTACAATTTCGGAAGCGGAAGCCGAGCCGCCGTTAACCAAAACAACGGTCGGATAATTTTTTAATTGCCCCACGCCTTTAGAAAAATAAGTTTGCCGTTCGCCAGAGGCAAACTCTTCCAAAACCACAGATTGATCACTGGTTAACCAATAAGAAGCAACGTCAACCGCGCGCTCCAAATAACCACCGGGATTATTGCGCATATCTAAAATTATACCTTTGGGATTTTTTAAAATAATTTCTTCCACGGCTTTTTTAAAACGAACATCGGTATCATCGTTAAAATTAGTCACTTGCAGATAGGCAATATTATTATCTTTTATTTCTAAACGGACACTGACAATTTTAATTTCATCTCGGGTAATGTCGTACTCATGAAAATTATTATCTTTTTCACGGAAAATTTTTAACTTAACTATAGTGCCTTTGTCGCCACGAATTTTATTGACGGCATCATCCAAGGTCATTTTTTCGGTTGATTCGCCATTAATTTCGACGATTTTATCGCCGGCTTTTAGACCCGCGCGCTCGGCTGGCGATTCCGGCAGTGGAGAAACAATGGTAATAAGCTTATCGCGCAAGCCAATTTCGGCGCCAATGCCTTCGAACTTACCTTTTAAATCATCACTAAATTTTTTGGTGGTGACTGGTTCTAAAAAAATAGAATAGGGATCACCCAAAGAACCAACTAATCCACTCATCGCGCCATAGAGCATTTTAGTTTCGCCAACCGGCCGATCAATATATAAATTTTGAATCTTCTGCCACACTTCCCAAAATAAATTAAAATTAACATCTTTGGTTAAATATTCCGGCAAAGGACCATCTTTGCTTACAACCGTGCCATAAGTTTTGGCCGACAGATTGTCACTATTTTTTTTATCAGCAATACCCTCGCCCCAAAAAACACCGGCAGTTAAAGCAATAATGACCAAAAAAACCGCCAGCCAAAGAGGGACGCGTTTTTTAAATTTTGATTCGGATTGTGGATTGACTGATAATTCCGGGTACATAATAAAAATATTATAACACATGATGGAAAAAAAGAAAAAATATTAAGATCACTCATTTTTGTTATTAATAAATAGCCAAGTAATTGATTTTTAAGGCATTTTTTGATAGAATAAAATTGTCTTGGAGTTTATATTTAAAACAATTAAAAGCTAACATGTCTTTAAAATACCGGCGCGTGCTTTATATTATCTTTTTTTTGATTTTTTTTATCACCGCTCCCTTGGTGATTTTAATGGCTGAGGGTTATCGTTATAATTTTAAAAAAAGAACCATGGAGAAAACCGGGGTGCTTTTTTTGGAATCAAAACCAGATAAAGCTAAAATATTTTTAAACGGCAAGGAACAAAAAGATACCACGGAAGCGAGAATAAAAAATCTCCTGCCGGGAGAATATTTAGTAGAGTTAAAAAAACAAGATTATAATGGTTGGCAAAAAAAATTGACGGTTTATCCTAATCAAACCACCTTTGCCCAATATGTGCGCTTGTTTAAAGAAAACCCAGCGGTAGAAAAAATCTGGCCTCATAAAATAATTTTGGCCAGCGAACCAACAGAAAAAAGCGTCGCCTTACTTTATTTTGAAGAAGAAAAATATCAGTTAGCTTTGCTTGATTTGGATAAAGCCGAAGTGCGCCCGATTTTAGAATTAAATTTTAAACCAGACAAAATTAGTATTTCGCCGACTGAGCAGTATATAGCCTTTAATAAAAAACAGCGTCTTTTTGTTTTTGATACTTTGGCTAAAAAAATTATTAATCTCGAAGATTTGATCACCGGAGAAATTAGCGCTTGGCATTGGTCTAAACAAAACAATAGTGAAAATTTATTAATGGTGGCTGAACAAAAAATAAAACGTCTGGATCTGGCCCTTAATAAAACTTCTAATCTGGCCACAGAAAATCCAGTAATTGATTGCTGGGCTGATAAAAATCAGTTGTTTTATTTAAGCAGGGAAAAAGAAGAAATAATAATTAAAAAGAGTGAATTTTTAGATAACAACGATACTCTTAATATTAAAGGCCTACCCCTAAGCAGTAATTATGAAATCAGCGGCATGATTAATGAATATATTTTAATTAGAGAAACAAAAAACAAGATCTTGTATTTGATTAACAGCGCTGATTTAACAGAAAAAATAAAAGTTTTTCCGGAGGTAGAATATGTAGCCATTAATAATCAGGATATTTTAATGGGCAATCAATGGGAATTTTCCGTTTATAATATTAAAGATAAAGAAGAAAAAATTATCACTCGTCTCTCGCAAACTATTAATCAAGCTCGATGGTATCCAGTGCCAACTCATGTGGTATTTGCGACAGGAGAAGAAATAAAAGTGATTGAAACTTTGGTGGGAGAAAAAGTCCAAATCAATTTAATTAATAATTACCCGGCTAAAATGATTTTTATTAATCAAGATGGCGATCGACTTTATTTTAGCGATGACAATAATTTATATCAGGCACTAATTGAGTAAGATATGAATTTGGAATAATGAATTAAGAATTATGAATAACAAAACCCATTGGTATATGGGTTTTTTTGATTCGGGGAGATTCTATCCCCTCCTTTTCAAGGAGGGGTATCCGACAAGCATAGCACTGTCGGGGGGGTGGTTATGTATTTTTAATTTTGTTTTTTAAATCAGAACAAAAAGCATATAAATCGTCTAAAACGGCATTCAAAGTATTAAGAATAAAATCATTACTATATCTTTTAACTATTAAACCTTTAGATTCTAGATATTTTTGTCTTTGTTCATCATATATAAAAGCCCCGTTTAATTGATGTGTCCCGCCATCAATTTCCAAAATTAATTTTAATTCTGGACAATAGAAATCTACTACATATTTATCAATTCCTTGCTGTCTTCTAAATTTATAACCAAGCTGATTGTTTTTAATTTTACTCCATAAAACTGCTTCGCCTTTGGGCATTGATCTTCTAAGTAATTTTCTACGTTCTTTCTGATATTTTTGATTAAAAAGTTGATTATTCATAAAAAATAACCACCTCGGTCCGATTTTATATCGGACCACTCCTCCTTAAAAAGGAGGAGATAAAAAATTAAATCTCTTTTCTTATTTTTTCTGCGATGAGGGAAATCTGCCCAGGTTCATAGTCAGTACCGGGCCATAAATGCAAATTGTCGTCTTGGTAGCGAGGAATGAGGTGGATATGAAGGTGCATAATCACCTGACCAGCGGCTGATTCATTATTGTTTTGGATATTAACACCATCACAGTTCAGCGCTTGTTTTAAAGCGGTGCTGATTTTTTTTACAACCAAAAATAAGCTCGTAATATCCTCAGGCGTGGCATCAAAAATATTACGGCAATGATTTTTGGGCACGACTAAAACATGGCCAGGCACCACGGGACGAATATCCAAAAACGCCAAACATTTTTCATCTTCATAAATTTTTTCCGAAGGAATTTCGCCAGTTATAATTTTACAAAAAATACAATTGGGGTCGGACATATATTTTATTTAATTAATTTTATTTGCGCTAAAAAGCCCTGAGATAAATAAACTGGGTTTATTAAATTTAAATTTTGCGGTTTAAAAATTTGTTCATTTAATTCCATAACATCAGAATTTTCCGGCGTAAAATAATAAACATTGCTATTAGAGGTAACAGCTAATAGACGCCTGATTTCTGGCCATTCCACGCCATTTTGCGGCACAATTAAGCGCTGATGTTCAGGAAAAATTATTTTATCAGCCGAAGCAGAAACTAAAATCAAGTCATGGGGTTTAGTATTTTTAACAACTTCCACGGCCAATGTTTGAGAAATCAAAAGTTGTTTTTTAAGTGGTGAAAGAGATTCTGGACCTTTAAACCAAACAAGATTTAAGGACCAAAAAAATAAACAAATGATGACTAAAAAAATAAAAGAAAAAGACAGATATTTATTTTTAATTTTGGCTTTGACAAAAAACAAAAGCCAAGCCACAAAAGGCAAATTAAAAATAAATAAGGGTAAAAAATAGCGCACATAGGACGAACCTAAACTGATTAAGCCAGGCACGGTAGCATCATAAAATTGCCAAGAGCCATAATAAATTAAAAGATAACTTGGCACCAAGGATAAAATTAAAAATTTTTTCTCTTTTAAACTGGGTTTATTTTTAATAAAAAATACAAAACCGATAAGCCAAAAAATAAACCAGGACCAAAGCATTTTTAAAAGATAATGATAAATAACTAAAATAATATTTTTTAAATGCAAACCAAAAGGCAAAAATAGGGCTTTTAACCAAGCAATTTGTGAAATGGTGTTGGTTTCTAAATTATTACTAACGGTATCTAAGGGATAGCCGGTAGAAAAATAATTATCGTATAAAATTTTATGATGATAAAAAACTGGCACAAAACAGAGCGCCGCCACAAAGATAATTAATAACAAAAAAGGATAAACCTTTTTAAGCGGTGGGTGCCAAAAAATTAATAATAATAAAAAAAGAAAAAAGAGCCAGACAATTTCGGAAGTACGCCCAATTAAAGCAGCGCCTAAAAAAAGACCACCCAAGACCGATAAAAACACATTTTTACGATTGGCATCAAAGTTCTCGCCGGAAATTAATTTAATAAAAAAATAAAGCGCCGCAATTAGACAAAATAAAAATAAAATATTAGGGAACAAGGTGCGGCTGGCGTAATACCAAAAAGGCGGAAAAATATAAATTAACAAACAAGACAAGAAAGCTATTTTCTCTGACCAAAAGAGACGAAATAAAAAATAGCAAAAAAGCACTAGGCCAAAAGCAAAAAGTGGGGTTAAAAAAGGAATTATTCCTAAACCAAAAACTTTAGCGACGGAGCCAAAAATTAAATCAAGACCTAAAAAATTACCCGGAGTAATTTTATTACCGACGACCAAGGCCCAGCGCGGAAAAATTACCCGGTGCATAAAAACATTGAGTGGTTCGAGATAATATAAATTACCAGTCTGGGCGTAAGAGACGGAAAAATAATAATTAATTACCTCATCAGGGGTATTAAATTTATAATTTAAATTGTAATCATTTTTAATATTATTTAATAACTGACTACCTGGCAAAAGACTATAAATAAAGAAAAAAACAAGGCCAGAAATAATTAAAATAAGCAAATTGGCATGATTTTTTAGGTTCATATAATTTAATTATAAACCATAACCGTGTGCATTAAAAGTTGACAGCTTGTGCAAAAAAGACAGCTTGCTTTGAATAAAAAAATCAGTTAAAGTATAAGCATGCCAGAAAATAAAAAAACTAATTTGGGCGACCGTTTGCCGCCACAAAACATTGAAGCCGAACAATCGGTTTTGGGCGCACTGTTAATTGATAAAGACGCGATTATTAAAATCGCTGATTTTCTAACACCGGCTGATTTTTATAAAGACGCCCATGCAAAAATCTATCAGGCGATGCTCGAATTATATGAAAAAAGAGAACCGGTTGATATTTTGAGTTTGGCTTCAAGATTGGAAGAAAAGGGACAATTAGAACAAATTGGCGACCGCAGTTATTTGGCTTCTCTGGCTAATATGGTGCCCACGGCATCCCACGTGGTCTATTATGCCAAAATAATCCAAAAAAAATCAACCTTAAATCGATTAATTCACGCGGCCACGGAAATTGTGCAATTGGGTTATCAAGAAGAAGAAGAAATACAAAATATTTTAGACAAAGCTGAAAGCAAGCTTTATAACGTCTCGCAACAATTTTTAAAAAATCAATTTAGCTCGATCAAGGAATTATTGAGTGAGGCTTTTGATCGGATTGACGAATTACACCGGGAAGCAGGTAAATTACGTGGTTTACCAACTGGTTTTTTTGAATTAGACCAAAAATTGGCCGGTTTACAAAAATCAAATTTAATTATTTTAGCGGCCAGGCCGTCGATGGGCAAAACCTCTTTGGCTTTGGATTTGGCGCGCCAAATTGCAGTGCAACAAAAAATACCAGTTGGGGTTTTTTCTCTGGAAATGTCGAAAGAAGAATTGGTGGATCGAATGCTTTGCGCCCAAGCAGACGTGGATATGTGGAAAATGCGCACCGGCCGCTTATCAGACCGCGAGGATTTTGGTGGTGAATCTGATTTTTCTAAAATTGGGCACGCCATGGGACAATTGGCAGAAGCAAAAATTTTTATTGATGACTCGCCCACGGCCAATGTGATGGAAATACGCACCAAGGCCAGAAGATTGCAGGCAGAACATGGGGTGGGTTTTATTGTCCTGGATTATTTACAGCTGATGGAAGGTTCGGGAGCGAATGATTCTGATAATCGAGTGCAAGTGGTTTCGGAAATTTCCCGCGGTTTAAAAGCGGTGGCCAGAGAAATTAATGTGCCCCTTTTGGCACTCTCACAATTATCGCGCCAGGTGGAAAACCGGCCCACCGCCATTCCCAAACTAGCGGATTTAAGAGAATCTGGCTCGATTGAACAAGATGCGGATGTGGTATTGTTTATCTATCGTGATAAAATGTATAAGCAAGACTCGGTGCGCGGCAATGAAGCTGATGTTTATATTGCCAAACACAGAAATGGCCCCACCGGCATGATCTCTTTATATTTTGATGAGACCAAAGCAACTTTTAAGAATTTGGAAACCAAAAGAGAAGGAACACCAGAAAATAATTAATAAAAAACAATTAACAAAATATGTTTAATCAAATTAAAGATCTATATCAATTGCAATCGCGCGCCAAAGAATTAAAAAATGTCCTAGCAGGCAAACAGGTAACAGGAGAAAGTAATGGAGTTATTATTACCATGAATGGCTCGCAAGAAATAATTAATCTTAAACTTAATCCAGAATTAGACATCGCAAATCAGGAACAAAATTTAATTAAGGCTTTTAATGATGTTTCTGGCAAGGTGCAAAGATTAATGGCCGAAGAGATGATGAGGATGTAAACAAAAAGACAGGAAACCGTTGCGTTCCCTGTCTCAAAATTTACTCTTTAAAAAGCGGCGGGTATTGATATTCATCTGGCGGGTTGGTTGCGTCATACAGAATACCGACTTTCCAAAACAGTAACTTCTCTATGGTGGTTCTTTTTGGATTATTTAACCATCTGGCATATGACCACTTGTATTGATTGGCGTAGCCAAATGATTCCCCCCCGCTACTAATGAAACCGACCAAGTCCGTGATTTCTAAAATTTTATACAAATTCTTGTTGTGTTGAGCCCAAGAATGTAGTTTGTGGGCCACTAATGACTGACACAAACAAGAAATGAAAATTAAAGAAATAATCACGATTTTCTTAAAATATTCGCCAAAATCACTCATGGTCACCTCCAAAAATGTAATGGGCAATAAAAAAAGAATGAATGCTAAAATATTATAACAAATAAAATTTCACTTGTCAAGATAATTTTATGAATCAATGGCCAAATAATTTAAATAAAATAATTGAACTTTTTTCCCGTCTGCCTGGCATTGGGCCCAAAACAGCAGAACGGCTGGTTTTTTATTTATTAAATCAAGAACCAATTTTTAGTCAAAATTTGGCGGCAGCAATTTTAAATGCAGGCGAAGCAATAAAAAAATGCCATCAATGCCACAATTGGTCAGAAAAAGAACTGTGTTTGATTTGTGCTGATAAAAATCGTGACCAAAGCGTAATCACGGTGGTAGCGGAACAACAAGATGTGGTGGCTTTAGAAAAAACTCATGCCTTTGGCGGCGTGTATCATATTTTAGAGGGTTATCTTAATCCAATTGAAGGGATTATGCCAGAAAAATTAAATATTAAAAAATTATTTGAAAGAATTAATAGCCAAAAAATAAAAGAAATTATTTTGGCTTTAAATCCCACAATTGAAGGCGAAACTACAGCGCTATACTTGACAAAAATATTAAAAAAGAGTTATCCTAACATAAAAATCACCAGATTAGCCCGCGGTTTGCCCCAAGGAGGAGATTTAGAATATGCTGATGAGATCACACTAACAAATGCGTTTAAGGGCCGCACTGTTGTTTAAAAAATAAATGCGGGAGGAAAAATGAAAAGCGTAATTAAAAGATACAAAATGGATTGCCCAGAAAAATTTTTACTTTTGGGACTAATGTTTTTTTTAATAGTTGCTTTGATTTTGTTGATACAAACCGAGCAGGATTTAAAAAAAATAAAAATTTTAGAAATTACTGCCGGACTTAGTTTGTTAATTTTTGTGCCAATATATACACGCATCATTTATGTGAGCAAAAAATACAGTCAGGCCGTTTGTATTAATTGTGGGGGCCAGTCATGGAAACTAAAAAAAGGAAATAATATGGGTCGTTGCCCATTCTGTGATGAAGAAAAAGTTGTTGTACAAAAATGGCAAGTTTAAAAAAAGAGGAAACGAAGATGAAGAAAATAGTAAAAGGCAGTTTTAACTGGGCATTTTTTGGGGGCATAATGGTGCTGATCGTGTTTTTTTTACTCAGCATGTATATAAACAAAGAATGGTTCTCTTATTTGTCATTAATAGCCGCGATAATTGGATATTACGCAGCCATACAAGTGGAAAAATGGCAGATAAGAAACTATAATTACATCTTTTGTGGCCAATGTAAAAAAACGAGTTTGGCAAGAAAAGGTACAAAAATAACAGGGGAAAAATGTCCCCACTGTCAAAGCAATAAATTAAAATGGTTAGAGAAATAATAAAAAAACCCCCGGCCAAAGCCGGGGTTTTTAATTATGCCACTATTCTATCTTTTACTAACGGAATTTTTACTGAACGCTTTTTTAGCAGACGATCAACATAACCTAACAAAAATTCGCGATGACTTTTTTTTAAGGTACCTAAATTATGTTTTCTTATTATGTATGGCAGACTATAAGCCACATTAATTTCGGCTGGCGCCAAGCTGTCTGATTGTTCTTTGTGAAAAGAATTCAATAAATCTTTTTCTTTTGCTCTGTCCCAAGCTGTTCTGGCTTTTTTGTATTCTGGACTTTCTTTGCCATATTTTTTTGCGGCTTTTCCCAAGCGATTAAAAAATTCTTCGGCGTCTGCCTGAATAGTTAAATACCAACTAAGTTCAGTTAATTCTTTGGTTTTTAAACCATCAATCACGCCTTTTGATAATTGATAATTATCAATAAGTTCTGGCCACTTATCTGGACTGATTTCGGGTGAATTAATTTTTAGATCAGGCGCATGCCAAGTTCTAATGCCGCCAGGGGCGTTGCTTTTTATTTTGTCAAAATCTTCTTTTTCTTCTTGTCCATTATCTATTCTTTCAAGAATCTGGTCCTCCATTGATGCATCCGCTTCATCAGGAAATTGCTCAGTAAGGTTTTGCTGATGAGCTCTATTTCTTCCTTTTGGTTTATTTTTTAATTGGTCATTTTTATTGACAAAAAAATCACCCTGATATGCTTCATCGCCATGCTGTAATATTTCAGCGGTTGAAGGAAAATCATTTTCGTGATAATTTTTCATATTTTTAAGCAAAAACCATGACACAAATCATGGTTTTAAAAATTAACTAGTAATTATCTTTTCGATTTTTATTTTGGTAAACGGCTGGCGGTGGCCATAGACTTTGTGCTCCCTGGTCTTGGCTTTATAGTGCACCACGCGAATTTTTTTAGCGCGGCCCTGCTCCATGACCGAGGCAGAAACAGAAGCATTTTTAACTAGCGGGTTGCCAAGAGTAACACTATGATCTTTTTCATCGGCCAACATTAAGACGTCGTTAAAAATCAAAGAAGTGTCTTTTCCACCGATTATTTTCTCTATTTTTAGGACACTGCCGGGTTTGACCACATATTGTTTACCACCGGTTTTAATGACTGCTAATTGCGACATAAAAATACATTAATTAAGCTAATTATAGCAAAAGGCGAAAAAAAGTCAAATTACTTAAAAAACGATTTAAGATTTAAGAATTACGATTTAAGAATAAAAAATCATAAATCGTAATTCTTGTTATTATATTTTATTGACACAGCAATAACTAAACTAATCATTACCAAAAAAAGCACGCCAATGGCAATGACTTTGGACTGGCTTTGCAAAAAAATAGCTGAGCTGCCAAAAATTAAAGTCAAAAAATATAACAAAAAAACAGTTTGGCGCTGGGAAAAACCGGCGTCAAGAAAACGAAAATGCAAGTGTTTGCGATCGCCTTCATAAATATGGCGGCGAGAAAATAAGCGCTGAAAAATTACAAACAACACGTCTAAAACTGGAATGCCCATAATTAAAAGTGCGGTGGCAATCTTGCCACCGGAAATAATGGCCAATATGCCCAAAAGAAAACCAATTAAAGTGGAACCGCCTTCGCCTAAAAAAATTTTAGCTGGATAAAAATTATATTTTAAAAAACCCAAGAGCGCGCCAGCTAAAATTAAGCAAATTAAAGAAGTGCCGCTTAAGGGCACGTCCCAAAAAAGAGAAACGATAAATAAAATCACGGCGCCAAGGGTGCCAACACCAGTAACAAGCCCATCAAGGCCATCTAAAAATTTAGTGGTATAAATCATGCCAAGCAGCCAAAAGAAAGAAAAAACAGCACCAAAAGAAATGGCAGGCAAATTTAACCAATCAAAATAAAATAAAGCGCGGCCATAGGGACCAGTGCCCGCGATAAAAGGATTAGTCACATATTTAATAGCAATGCCAAAGAAAATGGCGATGATGACGGCTAAGAGCGGAAATAAAAAAGATTGCCAAGGTTTTAAATTATATTTATCGTCTAAAAAACCACCAATAATTAAAATTGAACTGCCAAAAATTATTCCAAAAATTTGTGTTGACTTTAAAACTCCATCATTAAGCCAGCCCAAAAACCAAACAATTATTAAAGTAATTAAAAATGCTAAAAAAACAGAGAGACCGCCAAGTAACGGAGTTGGTTTTTGATGTGTTTTTCTTTCGCTTTTTGGCTCGTCTAAAATTTTAAATTTTTCCGCTAATTTTTTAATTAAGGGAGTTAAAATAAGCGCTAATATTAGCGAAAAAAGAAATGGAAAAATGTATTTTAAATTATTTACTATTGACATAATAATAATAATATGCTACTATTTAAATTGATAAAAAGGAGGAGGATTTTATGGATAATCTTTTCGAGTTGTTTCGAGCGGTCGGAATAGCCGCGGCGGTGGTGGTGGCGGCGGTAATGCCAAACCGCCACAAATTTCAAAAAATATACAAGATTAGCTGGATTATTTTGGTTATTTGTTTGATCGGGACCATCTCGATCGTTGTGGCTACTTTTTTGGCCACAAAAATGTCCAAAATAATATTCTAGCGCTTTGGCCGTCGAGCAATCGGCGGCTTTTTTATTTTTGTTTTTTCTGGATTCCAGCTTTAACTTGCCACTGGCAACTTAAAGCTCGCTGGAATGACAAAAAATTACGAATATACAAATTTAAAAATATTAGTATATTAGTATATTTGTATTAATTAGTAATTCTTATTTTTTCTAAATACCCTTGCAATAAAATTTGGGCGGAAAGAGCATCGATATTATTGGCACGGACAGGTCGCGACCTGTCCCTACTAATTTTGTGAGCTTGCATGGTGCTCCAGCGCTCATCAATGGTTTCTACTGGCAAACCTATCCCCTGCTCTAGTTGTTTAACAAACTCAAACACGGCCACAGTAGCAGAACTATTTTCTCCAGATAATTGTACGGGCAAGCCAATAATTATTTTCTCCACTTTTTCTTTAGCACAAATATTTTTTAAATCAGCAATTATTTTTTGTAGAGACGCAAAATTTTGTGTCTCTACGCGCAAGGTGTCATAGGCAAAAGCAAAATTGCCCTCAACATCGGTGAGGGCAAGGCCAATATTTTTAACGCCATAGTCGAGAGCAAGGATTTTCATAAAAAATTCCAAATCTTAAATTCGAAATTCTAAACAATATTTAAATTTTAATATTAAAAATTAAAAACTATAATTTATTTAAAATTTAGAGCTTCTAATTTCTGATTTGTTATTATTATTTATAATTTTACTCGCTGGCCTGGATTTAAGTCTTGGGGTTGAGCCGATTTTTCTTCAACAGCCAGACGGTTTAAATCAGTAAGAGAAACTTCTTTAACTTGGGTAATAACAGGCGGCGTTTCTGTAGGAGCGGGCTTGTTTTGATTTAAATTAGCAAATAATTCACTATTATGAAAAGTTAGTTTAGCCACATCAATTTTTCCATCCTTAAATTTTTTCAAACAATCTTTACAAAAAATATTTAAATTTGGTTTCGGAATAAAAGATAGGACAGTGCCAGCCCCGCAATTATCACAAACGGCTTTAAGCTCGACATTTTTTTTGTTGGATTTAACGATTTCGGTCGATTTTTTTTCACTCGAGGTTTTGGCACGAAAAATGGCTTCGTCACCAGCGAGCTTGCCTTCAGCCGCTTGAGCTTTAAAGGTTTCATCTAAATTAAGCCAGCGCATAATTTTCTCTTCGACTTCTTCTCTGGGATTAGCATAACGCTCGCGAGAAACCTTGATCACTTTTTCGGCGGTCTTATCGCTCCGCCGGCCAATGGAAAATGGCGCCAAAGTGGAGGCAGAAAAAGGACGGGAATTAACACCGTCGATCATTAATTTTAAATAAATTTCCCGATTATTAATATTAACCAAATCTTCTTCGGTTAAATATGGTTCAAATTCTTTAATTAAAAATTTAGCATCATCAGCACCAACACGAAAACAAACAATGGTGCCCACGTTGCCAAAAACAGCATCACGAACCTTGGTGCTTTCGGGAGTTGATAGTTGAGCAATATATTGATGAGATAAAATTAAACCCAAATGATATTTTCTGGCTTCAGATAAAATATCGGCAAAAGATTCGGTGACAAAATTTTGCATTTCATCAACATAGAGGAAAAAATCACTCCGTTCGGCCTCGGTAATATCAACTCGACTCATGGCCGCTAATTGAATTTTAGTAATCATCATGGCGCCAAGCAAATTGGAATTATCTTCACCAATTTTTCCTTTAGATAAATTCATTAAAAGAACTTTGTCGTTATCCATAAAATCACGGATATCAATAGTGGATTTGGGCTGACCGACAATGTTTCTTATTACCGCTGAAGATAAAAACTGTCCAACTTTATTTTGAATAGGCGCAATCGCCTCGGTACGGAAACGTTCATTATAATTGGCGTATTCTTCTACCCAAAAAGTTTTGACCACTGGGTCTTGAATTTTTTCGACAATTTTTCGACGAAATTCTTTATCGACTAAAAGACGCATAATACCAAGCAGAGTATTGCCGGGTGAATCTAAAAGCGCCAAAATACAATTACGTAAAATATACTCCATTCTGGCTGACCACATGTTGGCCCAAATTTTAGTAAAAACACCCATCAAACCATCAGAGACCAAATGCTTATAATCGGGATTGATGTTTTCCAAAATATTAAATGCAATCGGATAAGACAAATCGGCCGGATTAAAATAGATAACATCATTAGTGCGATGAGCGGGAATACACTCTAAAACTTCTTGGACATCATCACCATGTGGATCAATATAGGCCAAACCATGGCCATTATCAATATCTTGAATAATCATGTTTTTCAATAAAGTGGTTTTACCCACACCGGTTTTTCCCAACACATACATATGCCGACGGCGATCATCTAATTTGATGCCGAATTTTTTATTCTGATTGCGGTAATTAGTCCGCGCAAAATAAGTAATTTCTTCATTATTATTAACCATAAAATAAAATTACATGGGTAAATTATCTGGTGCTGACAACTTATCAGCTACGCCCAGATTGTCTGCTTTATTAACCGTGGGAGCGCTATTCGATTTTGTCTCTTCTTTTTCCTCGTCATAAGGCAAAGTATAAGGCGCTTCGGCTCGCTTAGCGCTAACAGCCTTGACCGAAGTGCCAGCCACGCCCTTATAGGGAAAGTGATAAAGAGTAGCTAGTTCTTCCGTGTTTAAAATAAAATAACCTTTCTCGCTAATGCCGGAACCCGAACTTCTCGATTTATAAGATTTTAAAATTTTTCTCTGTAATTCAAGCTTCTTTTTTTCACGCAAAGATTTAAAAATAAGATTAGAATTGGTGACGGTTGGTCCAAGCGGTTTAAATCCATTAGAATTTAGAGCACTGAATTGTTTAAGCGCCCCCATTACTCCCGAAACACCCTTTGATTTATTACCAACCTCTTTTTTATAGAGATAAATATAACGAATTTTCGCTTTGAAACCGGTTTTGGTGGCTTTATTATCAATGGCTTCAACTGTCTGTCTTTCACCCGGTGATAAATATAACATTTTGGAAGGTACGTCTTGTTTTTTTTCGTCACTTTTAACAGAAGCGGGAATAAACATTTGATCAGCAAATTTACTAACCGCAGAAACCGGCATGTCTAGCAACTGATCAACCAAACCCGGCGCTGGCGGTTTAGTAGGAGCACCAATTATTTTTTGAACTTCTTTTAAACACTTTTCTTTCCAAGAATCATCGACTGGTCGAATGGTAATTTGCAACCAACCTTGTTCACCTTTATTAAAACGGCTAAAAATTTCTAAAAGCGCGGCCAGGGGATCGATAATACCAATTGATTCTTTGGTTTTAGTAATGGCGTGTTCAAAAACAGGGTAAGTGCGAATGGGATACATTTCGTCTTTAATAATGCCAATTTGCGCGCCCCATAAATCATAACCCAATTCTTTAAAATTATCTGGTGTAAAATTTTTCGCATAATCTTCAATTTCAGTAATCTGTGCTTCAGGGTATTGGGCATAAATAGCAGCCTCGACCACATCTCTGACACCAGCTAGACACCTGATAACAAATTGCACGTAACCATCAATGGAAACTAATTCTAGACTATAATTAACCTGGCCATAACCATCAAGCCATTTTTCGACAAAAGTTGGGCCTTTAATAATACCCCAAAGTTGATTAAAAATTTGCTCCACTGCCTTGGGAGATTGTTCGTTATTGCGCGGGACATCAATGGCCAGATAAACCCATTTTAACTGACTAGAAAATTTTCCCTGGCGCCATTCTAACCAAACAAGCATAAACCCAGTAATTAAAACCCAAAAAACCAAAATAAAACCACCGTGGGTAAAAATAAAAGCAAAAACATCCCAAGGATTATCGCTTTTCAGTCCCCAATTGGATAAATAATTTAGGAGTATTTCCATAGTTAATATTATAACATAAAAACATTAAAATAAAAACAAGAGAAAAATCTAAAATTTACCCGCCAGCAACGCTTGAGCGTAGCGATAGCGGGCAGGTGATTTAAGATTTAAGAATAGATGGCTAATAAACAATGAAGGCGAGGTTCTGGAACCTCGCCTTCAAAAATATTAAATAGAAAAGACACCGATTGCTCGGCAGCCATGTTAATTAACTGGCTTTTAAATGATAAGTATTATCTGCGGATTTTTCAAATTTATCTTTATTCTTTAAAACTAATCTAATAGTGGCTTCCTTAACCTGTTTTTTATCTTTTACTTGCTTAATTATTTCAGCTTCACTTAATGGGGTCGTGCTATTTTTTAAGACTTCAATTACAATATCCGCTACATTACCTTCTTGATAACCCCAATCTTTCAAGCCATAAAGACCACGGCCAATTAAAACAAAACGCGGATCAAAAATTAATTCATTGTGCACGGTGGCGGTTTTAACTTGGCGTTCATCACTCCAGTGTTTATTAATCAAATCAGCAATTTCGGTAAAATGCATCGGTTGTTTTTTATGGAGCATCAATAAATAAATTTTACCATTAATCCGACGGGGAGAAGCACTGCCCCAGCTGGTCAGGCCCCACTGATTAAAGGGGGTTTGAGCAAACTTGGGACTAGCTAGAAGGTAGGAATTGATTACTTGCTCTAAATTACGATTATTAGCTGCTAATAATTCTTGCCAGTGATTTTGTTCACTTTGATAAAATTCACTTTGTTTAAAAGCATCCATTAATTCACTGTGCGCCATAATTTGATTTTTTTCGTTTAAAATTTTTTCAAAAGTATTAAGGATATTTTGCACCCATTCCAAAGTTAAATCTAAAGAACGCCAACCAGGCTTAAAATTACCTTGCTCTAAACGTTCTAAACCGGTAACAAAGTTGGCTAACAAAAATTTAAGAAAGGGCACTACGTCTGGCTGGCCAATAGACATTTCTTTTAATTTAGAAATTAAACAATCTTCGGACATTAAGCCGCCGTGTTCGGCAACCAGAGAAAAAATTAAACGCTGAAAAGGGGCGACTATTTCTTCGTAGCGCTTATTTTTTAAGATATTTTTGACAGCCTGATTTTCTATTTGGCGAACCCGCTCCCGAGTTAAATTTAAACTTTGACCAATTGCTTCGAGAGTACGTGTTTTTTGATTATTTAAACCATAGCGCTGACGCAAAATACTGGCCTCACGGTCACTAATTAAGGCCAAAATAGAATCAACTATTTCTGGAGCAGAAAACTGATTTTTTGCCTGATTTTGGCTAAAATTTATTAAATTATCGAGTATTTGATCTGTCATATATAATCATCATACAATAATTAGAAAAAAATGTCAAATGAATAAAAAATAAATTGAGAAATAAAGAAATTGCCTGCTCGCCACTGGTTTCGCCTTCAGCCACTTGGCGGGCGAGAGAAATTAAGGTGAGTGACAAGGAAAAGACAAAAAATTAATAAATAAAGGAAGGCGGCACGTCGACGTGCCGCCTTAAAAATAGAGACAGATGATGACCGAAATTATTTTTTCTTAAGGCCAAGTTTATGCCAGACAACAAGCAGGGTTGAGGCAACAAAAATTGAAGAATAAGTGCCGAAAAAGACGCCAATTAAAAGAGCGAGTACAAAATTACGAGTAGAATCACCACCTAATAAATACATGGCCAGTAAAACAAAAAACACGGTTAAGGAAGTGTTAATGGAACGAGTGATGGTATCATTAGTGGCTTTATCAACGGTATCCTCAAAAGTTTTTTGTGGATTATGAATTAAATTTTCCCGCGTGCGATCATAAACGACAATGGTATCATGAACAGAAAAACCTAAAATGGTTAAAAGGGCGGAAACAAATAATAAATCAATCTCATAGCCAAAAAAATGCCCGAGGGCAGCAAAAATACCGGTAACAATAATAATATCATGAAATAAAGCAATAACAGCACCGACGCCATATTTCCAAGAAGCCACTGGTTTACTAACGTGACGGAAAGAATAGGCAATATAGAGAATAATCATGATCATGGCCAAAATTATGGCCCAAACAGCTTTAACCTTTAATTCTTGACCGATAACCGGACCGATAGATTCAAACCTTTTTTCTTCAATTTGCACGTCTTTGTTTTGATCATTAAAAATTTCGGTTGCCATTCTTAATAATTGCTGATGTTCTTCTTCACTCAGATGTTTTAAACGAATAAGATATCCGCCATCGGAAGAGGGTTGAACGCGGACTTCACCCAAGGTTGGCATGAGAGTAGTAATTTTGTTGGAAAAATCAGAAGCACTCATTAATTCGGCATTATTAATTTTAATTTCCAAAAGAGAACCGCCGGTAAAATCAATGCCAAAATTCAAACCCCAAACAGCAATACTAATAATACTGAGGATTACTAAAACCCCAGAGAAGATAAAGAATTTATTGCGATTTTTAACGATAGCTAAATGCATATATTAACTTAGGCAGTATTATGTTGATGGATGCCAAAGAGCCATTTTTTTTCTTTTAAACTTTTACCGACCAAAATTTTTAATAAAATTCTGGTAACGGTAATGGCTGAAAACAAAGAAACAACAATACCAATAAATAAGGTCAAAGCAAAACCCTTGACCATGGAAGAGCCAATCCAATATAAAATGACACAGGTAATTAAAGAAGAAATATTAGAATCACGAATAGAAGTCCAAGCGCGTTTAAAACCCTCATCAATAGCCGAGGTTAATTCGCGGCCATGGCGGAGTTCTTCTTTTAAGCGCTCAAAAATTAAGACATTGGCGTCAACAGCCATGCCGACCGATAAAACAAAACCAGCAATACCAGCCAAAGTTAGAGTAATGGAAAATAATTGAAAAATTGCCAAGTTAATCAAAGCATAAACAGCCAAGGCGATGACGGCCATTAAACCAGGTAAGCGATAAAAAATAATCATAAAAAGAGCCACGGCTAAAATGCCAATCAAACCAGCAAACAAACTTTTATCGAGAGATTCTTGACCCAAAGAAGCGCCCACGGTTTCTTGGGAAATTAAAGTAATTGGCACAGGCAAGGCGCCGGCGTTGAGACGTTCAACCAGTTGTTTAGCTTCTTTAATATTAAAACGACCAGAAATAACAGCTCGCCCCTCTTTAATTGGTTCATTAACATTGGGCACAGAAATGGCTTCGCCGTCTAAAAAAATGGCGACAGGTTTACCCACATTTCTGGTGGTAATGTCAGCAAACAGATCCTTGCCTTCATCATTAAATTCCAAACCAACTTGCGGTTCGCCAGAGTTTTGATCAAATTGCACTTCGGAGCGTTTTAGATGACGGCCGGAAAGCTTAGTATTTAACCATTGATCTAATTGTTGATAATCGGTTTCAGATTTGGTTTTAATTAAAATGTGCGCGGCATTAACTTCCAGATTCTCCCCTTCCCCGCGCGTGGCGATTTTTTTAATAATATGATAACCAAACTGGGTTTGCACAATTTGCGGATAAATGCCAGGGTTTTTTTGTTTATTAAAAATAACATCATTAAATTCGGTGACAAACATGCCGGGTTTAGCAAAACCCAAATCACCACCGCTGTTTTTGGAACCTTCGTCTTCGGAGTATTGAATGGCAAGCTGATTAAAATCAGCACCTGGTTTTAGGGTTTGGGCTAAAATTTCTTCCGCTTTCTTTTTGGCATTGTTATTATATTCTTCCAATTGTTTAGTTTCTTCTGGGGTTAAGGTTGTTTTTTGTTCTGGATTTAATTCCTTAAATTCCAAAAGGGGCATTTCGCCAATGGATTTAATAGCTTCTTTAACATCTTTAACACCAGCCAACTCCACAATAACGCGATAGCTGTCGCCAACTTGATTAGTTTGCACCACTGGTTCGGATACACCAAAAGCATTAACGCGTTTTTCAATGACATCGCGTGTGCCAGCCACAGCCGAAGCTTGATCCCGAGCATCAATTTGTGAAGTATCGGCTTGAAAAACTAAATGAGCGCCACCTTGTAAATCTAGGCCGAGCTTAAATTTAGTCTTATTCCAAAAACTCTCCAACGGCGTCCCAGCCGGAACTTTTGGATAAACAACCAGTGCGCAAAAAACAGCTAAGACAAAAATAGCTGCTAATTTATAGCGAGTTTTAGTTGCTTGAGATAAATTCATAAAGATTACTTATATTTTAGAATAAAGGCAAAAATGTGTCAAATAGTAAGACAAAAGAGAGAAAAGATTTAAGATTTACCCGCCAGCAACGCTTGAGCGTAGCGATAGCGGGCAGGTGATTTAAGAATAAAAACACAGAGAAGAAAAAAATAGAGGACTAAAGGAATAAAATATTAGAGAAATTAAAAAATAAAAAGCCCGTCTCGGTGTTGAGATCGGGCTGAAAAAATGGTGTGGCCACACTCTCACTCGTAAAAAGGGGTTATTTGTTGCATTATATCTCGGCGACCCCGGACCTAAGTTAAGAGTGGGCCACACCCGGTATGCCATCCTGTTTAGATGGCGGTTTTGAGTGGGCAAGTTGATTCGAACCACTAACCAATTGGCTACTACCAGTCAACGGCTCTGACATTGAGCTACACCTGTGATATTAAATAGTGCTGGGGAACATTCCTCCCTCCGGTTTTGGCACTAATTGGCCCTGAAAGCTTCATCAGAGGAATGTTTTTGTCCCCAGCCTACTCAATAAATATTTTTTATTTTAGCAAAACAATACAAATGGTCAAGTGAAAAACAATAAAACCTGACAAGAAATACGGACAAAAATTAAATTCAAGTTAATCTGAAAATAATTTCTATAATTATTTATTTTTGATAGTAATATGCGGTTCACTGCCATATTTTGGCATAATTGGTTTGAAATATTTTGTTTTTTTTAATTTAAGTAGTCCTTGTCTAATAAGTTTATCTTCGTCCATCAATTTGGCGGACAAACCCTGACACTTTGACACTTTGACACTCTGACACTTTGACTCCACGCCCACAATCGGAATTTGTAAGGACCAGGCCAAGGCGTTGGCCACACCAAGACCAATGCGCAAGGAAGTAAAGCCACCGGGTCCTTTGATTACAATTATGCCCGCGATTTTTGTTAAGGGAAATTTGGCGCTGGTTAAAATTTTTTGAATATTAAGTAATAATTTTTCTGACTGCTGATAGGGCGCAGAAATTTTTTTGGTCACTAAAATCTGGCCAGTGGGTTTAATTAGGGCCAGATGAATAAAATTATGGTCGGTGGTGTTAAGATAAAGATACATATTTTAAAATAATTTCCAATTTCCAAGATACAATTTCCAAATAATTTTCAATAAACAATGACCAAATTATTATTGCCAAAATATCTTTTATTGTGATTTGATTGTTGGAATTTATTTGTTTCTTGGTTATTGTATCTTGGAAATTATTCGATACTTCCCTGCTGCTAAATTTTCTAGGCGCCACTGGCCAATCCGCACGCGGGTTAAAGATTTGACCGAATAACCCAAAGCATAACACATGCGCCGAATTTGGCGCTTCCAGCCTTGATGGATAGTTAATAAAAATTTATTAGTACCAAGCGGTTTAATTTTGTCAGCGCAAGCCAATCCTTCAGTTAATTTAACGCCGCTTTTCATTTTGACAAAAAAGTCTGATTTTATTTTTCTGTCCACTTCGACCAAATATTCTTTTTCGTGTTCAAATTTAGGATGAGTTAACTCTTCGGTCAGACGGCCATCATTGGTTAAAATTAATAATCCAGAAGAGTCTTTGTCCAGACGGCCAACAGTCCAAACGCGCGGATTTTCTGGCACCAAATCAATGGCTAAGCGCTCCCCCTTTTTGCGCCGTCGGGAACAAATATAGCCAACCGGCTTATTTAATAAATAATAAATAAAATTATTTTTACTTTCTTTATTTTTTGACCCGCTATTAATCAAACAATTATTGACTACTATTTTATCTTGAGTTTCATCGGCCTTGTCACCCAATTTTGGGCGCTGGCCATTAACCAAGACATGGCCAGATAAAATAAGCTTCTCGGCTTCGCGACGAGAAGCAATGCCTAAGCGTGATAAAATTTTTTGCAGGCGCTCGGGCATAAAAAATTATTGCTTAATCACTTTATCAATCAGACCAAATTTTTTGGCTTCTTCCGCACTCATAAAATAATCACGGTCAGTATCTTTTTCAATTTTATCCAAAGGTTGATTGGTGTGGACGGATAAAATTTTATTAATCCGATCTTTGATTTTTAAAATATGCTCGGCTCTAATTTTAACATCAATCGCTTGGCCTTCAGCCCCGCCCATCACTTGGTGCAAAAGAATTTCGGAATTAGGCAAAGCCAAGCGTTTACCCGGCGCGCCAGCAGCTAATAAAACCGCGCCCATGGAAGCAGCGGTGCCAACGCAAATGGTCGAGACATCGTTTTTAATATATTGCATGGTATCATAGATAGCTAAACCAGCAGAAACAGAGCCACCGGGCGAATTAATATAAAGCTTAATATCCTTTTTAGGATCTTCGGAAGCTAAAAACAATAATTGGGCAATAACGGTATTGGCTACTGCATCATCGATGGGCGCGCCCAAAAAAATAATACGCTCTTTTAAAAGTCGGGAATAAATATCATAGGCGCGTTCGCCAAAGTTAGATTTTTCCACGACAGTCGGTATAAGATACATAGAATTAAAATTAATAATAAAATTTTAAATTTAAAACAAATTAAAGTGAAATATTTTAGTTCCAATGCCAACCTTGAACCAACATTTATATAATTTTGATTTTACGACAAAAAAGATGTTTGGTAAAGAGTCAAAAAAATTAACCTCGCCCCACCCCTCTCCTTCGTAAGGAGAGGGAGTGATAATTAAATTTTTTCTATTTGCCAAATATTTTTTTCTGTTTTAACAATTCGACCGGAAGTGATAAAGCCAGCTGAACGTTTATGACCACCGCCACCGTATTGAGAAGCAATTACGGAAACATCAATTTCATCTTTGGTGGTGCGCAAACTGCCCTTTACCAGATTACCGGCTTGCTCTTTTAAAACCATGATGCCCTTAACATCATTAACCGCGTTTAAAAAATTACTAAGAGAGCTAAAAATTTCGTCATCGGAAAAATCTTCCTGCCAATCTTCTAAAAAAATAGCGGTGATGCCAAGACCGGTTGATTCATCAAATGTTAAACGTGATAAAATTTTACCCCAGAGCCTTAAACCATTGGGAGGTAAATTTTTTTTATTAGATAAGACGATGCGATGCAAGCTGGCACCATGTTTAATTAGCTCGCCGGCCAGATAAATGGTGCGCTCAGTGGTATTGTTATGGGCTAAAAAATCAGTGTCTTGCATAATACCAAAAAGCAGAGTGGTGGCGAGATTTTTGTTAAAATCTGTTTTTTGATAAATAAAAAATTCGGTCAAAATCTCAGTGGTGGAAGATGCATCTAAATCAATTAAATTAATATTGCCAAAAGAGTTGTTCGATTGGTGATGATCAATATTGATAATAGTGGGCCGAGATTTAAGATAAGAAAAATATTCAGTAAGGCCGGCGCGTTTTTCTTCGCCACAATCCAAAATAATAATTAAATCGTAATTGTGATTCAGCAAATTGTGCCAATCAGTTTCTATCTGGCCCATAAAGGGGAGAAAATAAAAAACAGCGGGAATTTTTTCCGCCACAAACAAAGTGACACTTTTTTTAAACATCCGAATCCAGCTATAAAAAGCAGATAACGAACCAAGGGCATCGCCGTCAGGACTATGATGAGTAACAACAAGAATTTGCTTGGCTTGATTTATAGCTTTTAAAACATCGGCGAAAATTTGTTTTTTAATGATATCTTTCATAATTGATGAAGAATATCATGACTGGCTAAAAGTGTCAAAGTGTCAAGCATTAGAAATATCAAAAGGAAAGGAATTACGAATTAAGATTTATGATTTAGGAATAAAAATATTAAAACAATTAATCATTGGTAAACAATTTGCTGATTTGTTTTTCCATGGCCGCAGCTTTTTCTTCGGTATCATCAATTAAAAAAATAAATTTCGGCAGGCGCCGTAATTTAATGCGTTGATTGAGGTGTTCGACCAAAAGCTGTTGATTTTTAATTAAAACAGAAACCGCTGCTGCCGATTTAGAAAAAGGCAAAACCGAAAGCCAAATTTTGGCCTGGCTTAAATTCTTGGCCACCTCCACGTGCATTAATGTCACTAACGTGCCGGCAGGAAATTCTAGATAGTTGGCAATAATCTCAGACAATTCATGTAAAAATAATTTATTTAATTTTTCTTGATGAAAAGGCATAAAAAGTTATTAAAACATTTAAACATTAAAACATAAAAACAAATTTTTAACATTGTTTGTGGTTATTTTACACACTTCCCCATAAGAAATGTTTTTAAGCTCAGCAATTTTTTGCGCCACTAGAGTAACATTTTGCGGCTTATTAATTTCCCCGCGATGTGGTTCGGGGGTTAAATACGGGGCATCGGTTTCGACTAAAATTTTCTCCAAGGAAATTAGTTTAACAACTTTCCGCAAATTGTCAACAGATTTATTTTTAAAAGTAATAATACCGGTAAAACCAAGATAAAAACCTAAATCAAGAAATTTTTGAGCGATTTCGATTGTTGAACTAAAACAATGAAGAACGCCTTTTAGGTTACTGTCATTCCCGCCCCGTATCGCGGTACGGGGTAAACTCCAGCGGGAATCTTGTGTTTCATCACCTAAACCATGGGATCCTCGCTTTCGCGAGGATGACAAAAAGGCGGTTAAAATTTCTAACATATCTTCATATGCGTCATCTGGTTTTTCCTTTGACCCGCGGGCATGGAGAATTACTGGCAGATTATTTTTCCCGGCAAAATTTAATTGATCAATAAAACCCTGTCTTTGCAAACTTTTTATTTCTGCAAGATCACGGCCAGAGGGCACATAACTATATTCCAAACCAATTTCACCCACCGCCACAATTTTTTTATTTATATCAGCATCAATTAATTTCTGATATAAAGCTGGGTTAAAAAAAATGTCCGGATCTTTTAAGGCTTGCTCGTGCGCGTCATAATCAGTATCAGAACAATGTGAGGGATAAAGACCAATCGCGGCGTAGATTGGTTTATTTGGGTATTGATTGGCTAAATTAAAAACTTCGGTCGAAGTTTTTAAACTGGTGCCAATGTTAATAAGGCCGATCCCTTTTTTTAGGCAATCGGCAATGATATTTTCCTGATCATCTTTATATTCGGGAAAATTAAGATGGCAGTGGGAGTCGATTATGGTCATAACAAAACCCTGTTCTGTCATCCCGAACTTGTTTCGGGATCTAAATATCAAAAATTATCTCAAAGTAAAGGGATGCTGAATCAAGTTCAGCATGACAATTTAAAAATTAAAAATTCAGATAGCTTCGTGCTTGGCGCACAAGTTCTGGCAAAAGCGGGACAAAAATTTTACCAATACTAGTCAACCATTTGGCTACGCTCGAGGCTTCCACGGCCGGAATAATAAAACCAGCGAAAGGAAATTTGCCAATCATTATTAAGACGACGCCCAAAACAATGGCGCCTTCTAAAAAACCCAAGATGGCGCCAGCCAAACGATTGATGGTTTTTAAAAACGGAATAATGGCAATCACATTGAAAATTTTATTAATCAGCCAAAAAACCAAACCGACCAAGCGATTAACCACCACAAAAATAATTAAAAAAGAAATGATGCGCGCCAAATTGTTATTGCTACCGAAAATCGGACCGATCGTCACGGCCAATTTTTCAAAATACTGACCAGCCACTAAGACACCGGCAATAGTACCAATTAAAGCGCCAAGCGCGTGGATTAAGCCAAACCAAAAACCTGAAAAAACAAAAAAGAAAATAATGAGAATTAAGATTAGGTCGAGAATAGTCATAGAATAATTTTAAATTTAAAATTTTAAATTTTAAAATTTCTTGATTCCCGATCGGGTCGGGAATGACAAAATATATTATATTCTGGGAAATAAGGGCTCGCTTTTTTTAATTTTTTCTGCGGTAAAAGTAGCCTTAATTTTTTCCGCGGTTTCGGGCATAAAAGGTTGGAGTAAAATTGCCACATTTAAAATATCTTCTGCAATTGGTTCTAAAATTTCTTTTAATCTATCTTGATCTTTAATTTTCCATGGTTCAGTTTTAGTGACTGTTTCATCGCAGGCGCGCAGTTTATTCCAAAGAATTTCCAAGGCTTCGTTAAATTTATAGTTTTCTAATTTTTCAGAGAATGATTTAGACAGTTGATCATCTTTAAAACCATGGGATCCTCGCGTTCGCGAGGATGACAGAAAAGATGCGGGATCCTTCGCTAATCGCTCAGGATGACATTCTATTTGAATATCATTCTTTTCAATTAAATTGGAAACACGCGAAACCAGATTGCCAAGACCATTACAAAGATCGGCAATATAAGCTTCTTTAAATTTTTCTTCAGTATAATCGCCATCTTCAAAAGGAGAAATTTTAGCCAGCAAATAATAACGCACGGCATCAGTGCCAAATTTTTTAACTAATTCAAATGGATTAATCACATTGCCCAGAGATTTACTCATTTTTTCACCATTGGCCGTAATAAAACCATGAATAAATATTTGCTTGGATGGCGGTAAGCCAGCAGACATTAACATGGCTTGCCACATGGCCGATTGCTGGCGCAAATTGTCTTTGCCCGCAACCTGACACCCTGGCCAAAATTCTTGAAATTTTTTTTCATCTTCGGGCCAACCCAAACAGGAAATATAATTGATCAGAGCATCAAACCAAACATACATCACATGATTTTCATCGCCCGGCACGCTAATACCCCAAGGCATTTTTTCTTTAAGGCGGGAGATGCTAAAATCTTCCAAACCAGCGGCGACAAAATTTTTAATTTCGGTTAGCCGATGCGCCGGCACCACAAATTCTGGATTTTTATGATATAAATCTAAAAGCGGCTGTTGATATTTACTAAAACGAAAAAAATAATTTTCTTCATTAATTAATTCTAATTCTAAATTAGGATGAATCGGACATTTGTCATTTTCTAATTCCGATTCGGTTTTTTCCAATTCGCAGCCGACACAATATTTAACCTGATAGTTTTTTTTGTAAATGTCGCCGTTTTTTTCACAACGTTGCCAAAATTCTTGCGCTGCTTTTAGATGATGCTTGTCGGTCGTGCGGATAAAATTATTATAACTTAAATTCAGCGCGTTTTTTAAATTATCAAATTTGGCCGCATATTCGTCACAATATTCTTGCGGTTCTTTGCCCTCTTCCATGGCTTTTCGATAAATTTTTAAACCATGCTCATCAGTGCCAGTATTAAAAAATACTTCATTGTCATTCAAACGCTGCCAACGGGCAATGGTATCGGCTTGAATAATTTCCAAAGCAAAACCAATATGCGGTTCGCTATTGACATATGGCAGGGTGGTGGTAAGATAGAATTTATTTAACATAAAAATAATGGTGGAGGAAACATGAAACTTTGTCTAATAGGGATTGGTTGCCTAATCTCTGGGTTTGTAGGTCTCGTTATAAACAAAATAAACGAGAAAGATGGACCAGAGTTTGCTGGTCGCCCCCCAATTATTGATCTTCGGGGGTGGTGTTATATAGGTATAATAGCTGGTTTATTGTTAATAAACCAACATTTCCGTTTTTTTTCAATTTTTATTGTGAAATGATCACAAATTCACCTTTTGGGGTTCCGTTCGGGAACTCCTTTTTTATTTGCGCGAGGATTTCTTCGGCAGTGCCGCGATAAATAGTTTCAAATTTTTTGGTCAGTTCGCGGCAGACAACCATTTGGACAGGTCGAGACCTGTCCCTACAAAATAAATTTAATTGTTCTAGACACTTTATTATTCGATGACATGATTCATAAAAAACAACTGTCTCTTTGGCTTCTAAAACTTGTCTTAAAAAAGTTTCCCGGCCTTTTTTGTGCGGCACAAAACCTTTAAAAATAAATTTATCTGTAGGTAAGCCAGAAATAGAAAGTGCGGTAATTAAAGCAGAGGGACCGGGAATAGGAATGACAGACACAGCGGACAGGTCAAAACCTGTCCCTGCAAGCGCGGCAATTAAAATATTGCCGGGATCGGAAATACCAGGGGTGCCCGCATCGGTGACCAAAGCCACATTATTATTTTTAATTAATTCAATGATTTCGGCAGTTTTTTTAGCATCAGTATGATGATGATAAGCAATCAATTTTTTATTTTTTATTTCATAATGATCGAGAAGTTTTCTGGTCACACGAGTATCCTCGCATAAAATGAAATCAACACTCTTTAAAATTTCCAAAGCGCGAAGAGTGATATCTTTTAAATTACCAATCGGAGTGGCAACAAGGTAGAGCATAGAAAGCCGTGAATTATAAATTAAGAATTATGAATTATGGAAAAAAATAAAAAAACATTAAAACATTTAATAATTAAAAATAATTAACATTCAAATTTTGTATAAAATTTTATTTTGTTTTTTCTGCTTGCAGTTGGCGCCAATGGGGAAAAATATCTAATAAAATAACCTCGGCCATAGAAATAACTGGCACGGCCAAAAGGGCGCCGACAATGCCACCAAGTTTGGCACCAATTAAAATTCCAACCATTACCACCACGGCATTTAATCCGGTGGTGCGCTGCATCACCCGTGGGGTTAAAACATAATTTTCTAACTGCTGCACAATAAAATAAACGACGACCACTAAAATCACTTTAGTTAAGGAATCAGAAAAAGCAATAAAAATACCAGGGATGGCGCCAATAAAAGGACCGACATAGGGAATAATTTCGGTTAAGGCGGCAATGACGCCTAACAATAATGCATATTTAACGCCCAAAATTGTTAAACCGAGATAAACAGCCAAACCCACGATCAAGCACAAAATCAATTGCCCACGAAGCCACATACCTACTCTTTTTTCGACACGATCAATTAAGCCCATGATATAATCCTGATGTTGCGGCGGAGCTAAATAACGAAGGAAAAATTTTAAACCGTCTTTTTGCACTAATAAGTAAAAAGTAATAACCAAAAATGACAAAAAAGAAATTAAACCGCCAAAAATTCCGGTTAGGGTAGAAAACAAACCACTGGTGGCAGAGGCTAAATTGGTGCTTAAGCCAGATAAAGCTTCCGGCAGTGTGGCGGGTACGTCAGTATTAGTGCCATCACGTAAACTATTGAAACCCAAAGCCACTTTTTCATAATAGGCCGGCAAATTGCGAGCCAATTGACCAACCTGTTCGGACACAGGAGGAATAAGCAAAACAACCACAATACTAAAAAGAGATAAAACAACCAAATAAATCATCACGATGGACAAGGCTCGAGGCACTTTATGTTTTTGCAGATAATCAACAAAGGGATCAAGCGCGGCAGCGGCCACGACCGAAATAAAAACTAATGCCACAACCTCACGAATCAAATAAAGAAAAAATAAACCCAAAATCACCGCCATCACCCGAATGATGGACACGTAGGACACGGGAGCATGGGAGTTAGAAGTCATAAAATTTAAAATTTAATTTTAAAATATAAAAAATATTTTTTCTGCGTAGTTTAGTGTGTTGTCCATGTCAGTTTGCGATAAAAACGATTTTATCGCTGACATACGCTGACTTAACGCGGACTGACGCGGAAAAATAAAAATTTGTAATTTAAAGAGAAAGAAGTTTTTCAAATTCTTTGGTAGTCTGGTAAGGGCCGATTAAAGCCAAGTTAATTTTTTCATTTTTAAAAATTTTTTTTGCAACCAAATCAACCTGGTTTTTAGTAACCGCCATGACTTCTTTGATTTTCTGTTCCGGAGTCTTGGATTTATTTAAAAATAATTCTTGACGGGCGTACCACTCGGAAACATTAGCCGAATCTTCCATTTCTAAAATCAAGTGCCCTTTTAAAAATTCTTGGGCTTTATTTAGTTCGGCAGGTGTGATCCCTTTGTTTTTTATCAACTGAACTTCTTTCAAAATTAGAGTAATGGCTTGGTTAATTCTTTTTTTATCTAAACCAGCAGCAATAGTAAAAAGACCAGTATCTTCAAGAGCATCATGGGTGGCGCGGATATAATAACAAAGCCCGTGGCGCTCGCGAATATTAATAAACAGACGCGAACTCATCGAACCGCCAAGAATGACAGACAATAATTGAGCGGCGACTAAATCGTGATCATTTAATTGGGGGCCCAGAAACCCAAAAGTTAGATGGACTTGCTCAGTTTTTTTATATTGTAATTTAAGCTGCGGTTTTTTTTGTGAACTAACAAAAGGTAAAAATTTATTTTTTTCATCGCGATTGGCGCGCTGGCCAAAATATTTAAGTAACATTTTTTTAGTAAGTGCTAAATTTAAATTACCGGCGATACTAATAACACAATTTAAAGGAGTGTAGTGGTTTTTTAAATAAGCCAACATTTTTTCACGAGTGGTATTTTTGACGGATTTTTTAGAACCGGCAATATCGCGCCCCAAAAAATTACCCTTAAAAACTATTTCTTCCAATAATGTTTCCACGTGACGCATGGGTGTATCTTCATACATATTAATTTCTTCAATAATCGTGCCTTTTTCCCGTTCAATTTCAGTAGTTTCTAATTTGGAATTGTACAACATATCAGAAAGCATATCCAAAGCCAATTCTAAATGCTCGCCATTCACCTTAATCCAATAACCCGTGTGATCTTTGCCAGTGAAAGCATTGAATTGCGCGCCGACTTGATCTAATTCTTTGGACAAAGCCAAGGTGTTTGGCCGGCGAGTAGTGCCTTTAAACATCATGTGCTCTAAAAAATGTGAGATGCCAGCCACCTCTTCGCTTTCATAACGAGAGCCAACCCCATACAAAACTAAAACAGTTACCGCTTGGGTTTCTTTTTGGGGGGTTAAAATAACGCGCGTGCCGTTTTTTAAAGTATATTTTTGCATGTGTGTAATATGTAATTGGTAATAAGTAATTGGTAAAAAAGTATATTAAAAATTATTTTACTTGTCCGATATTGTTTTTGATGATTTCTAGGGCGGCTTGGTGTAGTTTTTTACTATCAGCGCTGGCGCAATAATTTTTTAAAACCACCACTTTAAATCCGCGATCAAAGGCGTCACGGGAGAAAGTAAGCACGCAATTTTCAGTAGAAATGCCCATTAAATAAACTTCGCCGATTTTATTTTTCTTTAAAATATTTAATAATTTATTATCCACAAAACTGCTATAAGTATATTTCTTAAATAAATTATTTTTATTGATTAATGGTTTTATTTCTTCACACAAATCATTTTCTTTTTTATCTATAAAACCACGCCAATTTAAAAATTTAACAAAGGGGCTGTTAGGACGATTGAAATATTGGGTAAATAAAATTAAATTAAAATTATTTTTATTTAACTCTAAAAATTTTTTTATTTTAGCGGGCAGGTTTTTGGTTAAAGGATTTAGGAATCCTCTTTGAATATCAATCACAATTAAAGCTTTGCGCATATTTATTATTTTATGGATCCCGTGGACGCGGGATGACAAAACGCCTATCGGCGAATATATTAACCTCCCCGGCTCTGATTTCATCAGAGTCCGCCCCTCCTTGAAAAGGAGGGGACAAAAAACCCTTAGCTTCTTAATTTATTTTCTAGACATTCTCCCAAATCTTCAATGGCGATGCGCTCTTGTTGCATTGTGTCGCGGTCACGCACTGTCACTTTTTTATCCTCTAAACTGTCAAAGTCCACAGTCACACAAAAGGGCGTGCCAATTTCATCTTGACGACGATAACGTTTGCCAATCGAACCGGTTTCATCGTATTGAATCATAAGGCCTGTTTTTCTTAAATCATTTTCAATTTCTTTAGCCAAATTAATCAGCGGTTCTTTTTTAGATAAAGGCAAAATAGCGACTTTAATTGGGGCCAGTTCATAAGGCAATTTTAAAACTACTTCGGTTTCATGTTTAGCATCATCTTCCCCACTCCGGGCTGCTACTTCGCTATAAGCTTCTAATAAAGCCACTAGCACACTGCGATCAACACCAAGCGATGGTTCGATCACATGCGGTAAAAATTTTTCATTGCTTTCTGGATCAGTATAAGTTAAATCTTCGCCAGAAAATTTTTGATGCTGGCTTAAATCATAATCAGTGCGATAGGCCAAGCCATATAATTCTTTAACCCCAAACGGATACTCGTATTCAAAATCAATAGTGCGCTTAGAATAAAAAGCGCGGTCATTATCAGAAATTTCATGAAGTTTTAAATTTTCTTTTTTAATGCCTAAAAAAGCGCACCACTCTTCCATTAGTTTCTGCCACTGCTCAAAACTCTTTTCCCAGTTTTTAGGATGAATAAAATATTCCACTTCCATTTGTTCAAATTCGCGGGTGCGAAAAATATAATTTTCCGTGGTAATTTCATTGCGGAAAGCCTTGCCAATCTGGGCGATGCCAAAAGGAATCTTGGTACGAGTGGCTTGTAGGATATTTTTATAATTAGTAAAAATGCCGCCAGCAGTTTCTGGCCGCAGATAGCTAACACTGCCCTCTTCTTCAACTGGCCCAATAAAAGTTTTAAACATTAAATTAAACTGACGCGCAGCTGTTAATTCGCCGCCACATTCTGGACAAATCATTTTTTCCGGTTCTTTATTTTTTTCTTTATCAAAACCAGGTTTTAAATTTTCCAATTCCAAGACATGGTCAGCGCGAAAACGTTTGTGGCATTTCTTGCAATCAACCAGGGCGTCAGAAAAATTTTTCAAGTGGCCAGAAGCTTCCCAAACACGCGGGTGCATAATAATAGCGGCATCCACTCCAAACATGTCCGGCCGTTCAGTCACAAACATGCGCCACCAAGCGCGTTTGATATTATTTTTTAATTCCACACCTAAGGGACCGTAGTCGTAGGCGCCAAATCCGCCATAAATTTCCGAGGACTGAAAAATAAAGCCACGACGTTTGGCTAAGGAAATTAATTTATCCATTTTATCTGCCTCTAAAGAGGTTCGATTTGTCTTTTTCATAATATTTTTAACCATCAAAGATTAATAACTGGTCACAGAATATATTTAATTTTATAATAAAAAGCTTATTTTGGCAAATAAAAATAGCTAAATAAAATTAGCTAATTAAATTTGCCCAGGGCGGGGGTCGAACCCGCATGGTCTTGCGACCGCAAGATTTTAAGTCTTGAGTGTATACCAGTTTCACCACCTGGGCAGAAAATATTTTTTAAACTGTTTTTATTTTATGGAAAAAATAAAGAAATGTCAAATAAAAAACATAAACGCTTGCGAATAAATACTTGCGTTATTTTTTAAAAAGTAATATAGTTAAATTAACCAAACAAAGGAGGCTCACTTGATTGCCCAAAATTTGGCGACCGTAGCTACTGCGTTGTTGAACCACAACGAAGGAGCTGGAAATCACTAAAGCCCGGGTGAAGTTGGCTGAGGTGATTTAGTAACACCAAAAGTCGTCGAGGGTGATGCTTAGCATCGCCCTTTTTTTATTGATATTTTTGATTTTTTGATAAAAACAAAAAACCACCTGCAAAAACAGATGATTTCTTGGAGCGGGTAACGGGAATCGCACCCGTTTCTCGTCCTTGGCAAGGACGCATAATAACTATTATACGATACCCGCAATAAAATTAAATTCAAAATTTAAAAATCAAAAATCAAAATTAATGTTTATTTTTAATTATTATTTATTTTAACTAATTTATTTCGGCTAGTCAAGCCTTGAACAATTTCTAGGGAAGATTTGGAAACTTTCAATTCTTTGGCCAAAAGAGCAATAACTTTTTTATTGGCCCTCCCCTGCTCTGGAGCAGTAGTAATTTTAATTTTATAACTGCCATCAGTTTGTTTAATGACTTGGTTAAGACTGGATTTAGGAATGACTTTAATATTAAGAAGCATAGGATAAATAATAATAAGTAATAAAAAATAAAGAAAAAAATATTAATTAGCAAGATGGTTAATGTTTTTAATATCTTTAGAAATACTTTTAATTAAAAAAAGGGCGGTAATGATAAGTAAAATATTGCGAGCTAATAAAACAATAATGGCCGTGGTGGTGGGGCTGCTCCAAATAGTAACGCCACTCGCTAATAAAATTTGGCCGTGGATAAAATAGGAATAAAGATAGGGATAAATTAGATTGGTTAAAAAAAGAGAAAAAATGAAGAAGATAAGGGCTAAAACGTTATCTTTGTTTTTAACAGCCAAAAAAGGATAGAGCGGCACCAGCCACAACAAATATTGAGGGGAAAGGACTTTGGAAAAAATCATAACCACCAGCAGGACAACAATAACCAGTTTTAAAAATATTTGCGGCTGAAATTGAGCCAGATGGTGGGCTTTCCCAAAAGAAAAAACATTAATTTTTGAAAATATTTTTTTAAAAGACAATAAAAACCGCCAAGCCAGAACCAAAACCAAAAAACAAATTAGTGGCAAAGAAATCTTGGCCAAAAAAGAAACGCCGGGCGCTTGTAGATTATAGGCGCCAAAATCGTGATAAATGTGGAGCGGCACATTAAACCAAGAACCAATTAAAAGCAAAGAGCTAAAAAAAGACTCTAATTGCAAGCCGCGGCTTTGATGATAGGTAAAAAAATCAAACACATGATTTGAATCATAGAAATAAAAAGGCAGAAAAATAACTGCAGTTAAAATAACTAAAACCAGACCGCGCTTAAAAAGCGCCAGCCAAATTTTTTGATCAAAAAAATTAGCAGAAAAATTTTTAAAATATTCAAGCGGCAAAGAGCCAATGAGAAAAATGGGAGCTAAAAAAATTGGAATGAGTTTAAAATTAATAGCGATTGCTAATAAAAAAAATGACAGCCAATAAGTTTGGCGGCTAATAAGGGCAATAAAGGCCAAAAAAATTAAACCCGCCAGCCAAAAATCAAGGCGATCATAAAGAAAATTTAATAATAACAAACCAAAAATAATAAATAAGATTAAATTAGGCGGTTCGATTTTTAAAAATTTATGAGGTTTTTTAAAAAGCAATAAAACAATTAAGAAAATAAAAACGTCAAAAAGCCAATACCAAAATTTAAAAATAGAATGCCAATCAACCAAGGACGGATTTTGAGCCAAAAATTCTGAAGCGACAAAAGTCGGTTGGTTAATAAAAACTGCAGGCAAAGACATCCAGAGCACAGACAACGGTGGGTACTCAATTGGTTTTTCATTAATTTCATAAACAGACTGATTAGCGCCCAATGACTGATACCAACACAGCGCGTAAGTGCCATAAATATAGGTGTCGCTACCCGGCGTCTCATACATGAGGGCGAAATAAAAGTGAGATAATAAAAAAAAGCCAATAAGAATAATTAAGGCTAATTTGCTAAGCGGTTGTTCTGTTTTTAAATTAAACATATGTTGTTGTTATTATAACAAAATAAACAGGAATCAGAAACTAAAAATAAAAAGCCCGCAAGACAAAGTCCGCGGGCTTAATGAGATGTAATCGTCTTTCCTCCAAAAGACGATTTGTTATTTTATTTAGTTAGAACCAGACGTTTGGTCTGACTGAACGACCCGGCCTGGAGGCAATAGAAATAAATGCCACTGGCGAGGTGATCGGCACGCCAGGTGACCGAGTAGTGGCCGGCGGGCTGCTGTTCATTCACCAGCGCAGCAACCTCACGGCCGGATACATCGTAAATCTTCAACGTCACCTGGCCGCTTGCCGGCAGATCATAGGCGATCGTAGTGGTCGGATTGAACGGGTTGGGATAGTTCTGCTCCAGTTGGAATTCGGTGGGCAAAGCCGCGATCCCAATCCCTTCTTCGGTTTTCAGCTTACCCTTAGCCTGCTGTGACTGCGCCCGATAAGCCAAAGTTGCGCTCGCTGGCAAATATTCCGCCAACATCGGCAAGTATGGGCCGTCCAGCGGACCTTCAAATGATTCCGGCACTAGGCCGAAATCATTTTCCAGCGAGTAAAACGGCTCCGGAAACTCGCTGGTGCGCACGACTCGGTAATTTGGATAAAGCCTATATCCTGATGGGGTCGGCATTTTAGTTTTCGCCAAAATATAAAACTCGCCCCATTTTTGGCGGAAACTGTAATTAACATACCGCCCAGCACGGAAGAACAATGTCGGAGACAATGCATGTGAACCAACGACCTCGCCTGTCCAAGCGTTAATCATGTAAACCTCAGCCATGAATCCACGGTCATCAGCCTCTATCCAATCCTCCCCGACATCGTATAGACCATTTGTATTGACGTCTTTATACACACCGATTCCGGCGACAACAACATCGTCGGTACCGGCGTATTTGCAGATTTCCGAGTTTCTTGATGCCATGGCAAAATCAACATCGAGAAACCAGCTCACTAAAACATCATTGGGCACCTCAAGAAAATATTCGGTTTTGCCTGGCCCAAAAGATGTTGGCTGTTTTCCATCATACTCAATTGGAGCAATATTGTTAAATGCTCCGAGCCCAATTTGAACTTCATACGGGTTTGCGTTATTAACAATAAAGTGTACCCGATATGTATCACGGAAAACATATTTGTCCACGCACTCCACGTGTACCCCAAGGGGCAGCCGCTTTGTCTCTCCCCAGTAATTACCTGGGTCCTGATCCGTCACGGTTTGTGTTTCATAATTACCAGTGACGGTTGCCATATTGGTGTGCTGGCCTGCGACGGCCACCGCGGCAGTCGAGCCGGTCATGGATTCACCCACAGCCAGACTGCTCTTTGGCATGGTTATCGTACCATAGACATCATCCGTGACCACAATGTTGGTCAACGGCACATCGCCGGTGTTGGTGACAACGAACTGGAAGGTTACCATGGCGCCAACTGTCACATTCGGGCCGGTGGGCGTATCCGCATCCTCACCCTGTACCAGTTTCTCGAGGTCGATGCCAGGATGGTGCTCGATCATTGTTTCGCCCCAGTAGTTGGCGGGATCCGCGTCCGTCACGGTCTGCGCTTCGTAGTTGCCCGTCACCGTGGCGGTGTTGGTGTGCTGGCCCGCGACGGCCATTGCGGTCGTCGAACCGGTCATGGATTCGCCAGCCTCCAGGCTGGTCTTGGGCAGGGTGATCGTGCCATAGATATTATCCGTGACCACGATGTTGGTCAAAGGCACATCGCCGATGTTGGTGATGATGAATGAAAACGTGACGGTTGCACCGACGGTCACAACAGGACCGGTGGGCACGTCGGCGTCTTCACCTTGTACCAGCTTTTCGATGTCGATGGCAGGGTTAGGCGGGGGTGGTGGCAATTCAACCCGATAATTGTCGCCTTTGTTGCCGAATTTGACTTGATATTCGCCGCAGTCATCTTCGGCCACAGTATATGCCTCGAAGCAAAACCCGCCACTGTCTTCTTCGCTAATGGTAAATGCACCACTCGCGACGACGTCGCCGTGATCGCAACTAGCATTGCCCGGCTGGCCTTTTATTTCCCATTCATACTCGCCGGGATCAAACTGGTGCCCATTGAGAAAAATATGATCACCAATTTTGTAGTGATTGGCGTCTTTGGTTTCATCACCGCAGTCTCCGCGGGTGGTCCAAATGGCGCCGGAATTGCCACCAGGAGGCGCTGCTAACAACAAAGTAGCAAACGCCAGTACAACCGCAAAAAACAACAAAAACTTTTTCATCTTAACCTCCGTTTTACAACTTTCTTTTTTCTTTACATAACATAACTCACGAATTAAAAATCCCCACCCAAAAGTAGTTTCCTGCAGGAAAAACATTTTTTTCTTTTCCTTTAACCTCCTTTTTATTTAACAAAATTAACCCGTTTTTGGGCTATTTTTTAAAGAACTTCTTAATTTTGTAAAAAAATAATAGCACAATAAAAATACTTTGTCAAATTTATAAAAAACTTGCAAAAAGATGTAAAATTAGCTATAATATGGCAATAATAATTTTTTATAAAAATATGCTAAAAATATTCCGCAAAAAATTTGTGATTATCGGCTTAATAATTTTAATTATAATTATCGGTCTAGTTTATCGCGCTAAAAAATCCGGCCAAACCATCACCTATACCACGGCCAAAGTAGAAATTATGACTTTAAAACAAACCGTAGATGTAACCGGACAAGTGGCTTCAGCCCAAGCCATTAATTTAAACTTTAAAACTACTGGTCGGATTAAAGAAATTCTAGTCAAAGCCGGTGACAAGGTGGTGGCAAATCAAAAATTAGCCAGTTTAGATACTGGCGCTTTAGCTAGTCAAATTACTAACGCGGAAGCAGCGGTCAGACAAGCTCAAGCTGATTATGAAAAAATAAAAGCCGGGGCCACGGCTGAAGATATTAAAGTTTATGAAGATAGAGTAGTACAAAAAGAACAAGAATTATTAAACGCGGAAAGTAATTTAAATACTACCAAAAGCAAAGGGGCGGTGGAAATAAATAATTTGAAAGACGCTTTGATTACCACACTTAAAAATGAATTGGTTACGGCCCAAGCGGCTTTGGAAGAAATTGATAATTCTTTAAATGATACTGATGCTCAAGGAACCTTATCAATAAAAAACAAAGAGTTATTAAATATTGCCGAAACAAATAAAATTGTGGCCCAAACAGCTTATGAGGAAATAAAAAATACTATTAACACTTTAGAGCTGACAGTTGGTACGGAAGATTTGAAAATTATAAGTGACAATTTAAAAAATGTGCTTAACAAAATTGCTACCGCCTTGGCTGATACTTTAGATGTCTTAGGCGCCACGACCACTTCTGCTGATTTAAGCGAAACCGAATTAGACGCTTTAAAAACTAATATCAAAACCAGACAAACCGCCATTAATACAGCCAATTCCACCTTGCAAAGTGCTAAAGCCAGCTGGCTTAATAAAATAAGTTATTACGAAGATCTAATTGCTTCAGCTGAAAATTCGGTGGCGAGCGCTCAAAAAGCCCTGACCATTGCCGAGGCAGAATTGCTGCTAAAAAAGAAACCGGCCCAAAGCTATGATATTAAATCAGCCGAAGCACGAGTGGCGCAAGCCAGCGCCAGTTTAGCTTTAGCCCGCGCCAATTTTAATGATGCGATAATTGTTGCGCCGGTTGATGGCACTATTACCAAGAAAAATTTTTCAGTGGGCGAACAATCATTATTAACTACACCGGTTTTAGAAATGATTGGCAAAACCAATTTGGAAATAAAAGTAGATATTCCCGAATCGGATATTGCCAAAGTGCAAGTCGGCCAAGAAGTAGAAATTACCTTGGACGCTTTTGGGCCAGATCAAAAATTTATGGGCCAGGTGGTTTTTGTTGATCCGGCCGAAACAGAAATCCAAGACGTGGTTTATTATAAAGTGACAGTACAATTTAATGATCAAACAGCAATCGGCGTCAAGCCGGGCATGACCGCTAATGTAACCATTTGCACAGCTAAAAAAGATCAGGTTTTGGTGGTGCCGGGAAGAGCAGTGAAAAGTCAAAATGGCGATAAATATGTCACTGTTTTGGTTGATGCTAAAAAAAATATCACTGCAGATAAAACAGTAATAATTGGTTTAAAAGGTAATGAGGGCATAGAAATTATTTCTGGTTTGCAGGCGGGAGAAGAAGTAATAACGTTTGTAAAAAATTAACCTTTAGTAAATTCCAATAATCAAGAAACAATTTCCAAATAAATTACAAAAATCAAATTATAATCCCCAATAATTTAAATTTGGTTATTGAAATTTGATACTTATTTGGAAATTGAAAATTGTATCTTGGAAATTAAAAAAATGTTAATCGAAGCTAAAAACTTATTTAAAGATTATGTGAATGATGAAGTGGTGACGCCAGTTTTGTTTGATTTAAATTTTTCCATCAATCAAGGCGAGTTTGTGGCGATTATGGGAAAATCTGGTTCAGGCAAATCGACCTTAATGCATATTTTGGGTTTCTTAGACCGACCGACCAAGGGCGCCTATATTTTTAAGGGCGAAAATACAGCGGAATTTAGTGATGAAAAATTAGCGGCCTTGCGCAATGCGGAAATTGGTTTTGTTTTTCAGCAATTTAATTTATTGCCGCGCACTTCGGTTTTAGAAAATGTTAAATTGCCGCTGACTTACACGCCCAATTTAACACCAGCAGAAAAAGAAAAAATGTCGAGGCAAGCAGTCGAAGCAGTGGATTTAACACACAGAATAGAAAATCTTTCTAACCAATTATCGGGCGGGGAAAAACAAAGGGTGGCCATTGCCCGAGCTTTGGTTAATCAACCAGCACTTATTTTTGCGGACGAACCAACCGGTAATTTGGATTCAAAATCTGGCGAACAGGTGATGCAAATTTTAAACAAATTACATGAGCAAGGCAAAACAATTATTTTAGTCACTCATGAACAATATACGGCCGAATATGCCGAGCGGATTATTAAATTAAAAGACGGAGAAATTATGAGTGATGAAAAAGTAATAGAAAGGAGAAAGGCAGGATTAATTAAATAAAAAAGATTTATAGAGATAAAAATAAAATATAAAAAAATGGCTAATGAAAGTCATTTTTTTGTTTTATACACAGATTAGGTATTGACATTTTCTGTGAATTTGCTATAATATAGTTACAAGAGAAGAGAAATAATTTGGCTAATTTCGGCCAATATGCGCTCTTCTTTGTGGAAGAGTTTTTTTAAATGAAAAAATAATTTTAAATATAAATCACAGATAATAATTTAATTCCCAAGGAGGGAAAAATGAAAAAAATGATGGAAGTTTTGGCGATGATTCTGGCGCTGGTTGCAGTGGCGACCGCGCAGAATTTCGTTGAGGTCCAATCGGGCCTTACCAAACCCGCGGGAAGTGACCTCAAGGTTGCCAACCAGATCGACATTTCGGTTGGCGGATCTCTGGTTGGCAAAATTGGCTGGTGGGGATGGGCCCTCATCAGTCAATATTGGGCCGAGGCTTACGCGGGTCCGTCGCTCGCGCCGACATCTTGGTGCCAAATGGGCCTGGCCTACGGCATCCAAAACGGTGCCGACCCCAACCGTTATGGGAGTTTTATTTGGTTGGGGAAGGGACCGATCTCATTCATCGGCTTCTATGAAGCCGGAAACGGCTACTGGCATCGCCAAATCGCCAATTGCCAAGTTTGGAAAACGCTCGGCGTTGGTGCCCTCAACGAAACGGTCGTTGGCGTTGGCCGTCGTACTGGCCCGCGCGTCGAGTTTTCCTCTAAAAAAATTAAGGTCTGGGGGACCTTGATGAAAGACAAAAGCTATGTGGGGTTGGATTTCCTCTTCTAATCTAACATAGTTAGTAGCAATACAGCCGAGGCGCACACCTCGGCTTTTTTATTTTTAAAAACTCCGGTTAAAGACCAGGGTTACAAAAAAATAATTATAAATCAAAAATAAAAAAATGAAGTATATAATTATGACAGAATAAAAAAAGCCCAGGCATGTTTCGCCTGGGCGTTGTGCCGCGCCATCTTATTCCCGTCCAGCAAGGGCACACCTTAGACGGGCTGCAGCCTTATAGCCGTTCTGGAGCAGAGTAAGGCTACCTCTGTCCCATACCCAGCTGTTCGCAGTACTAGCACACACCCGCTGGGACGATGTGCCTTTTTAAAAATCTTTCTAAAACTATCTTAGCATAAGCGTTTTTTTTGTCAAGCTTTAAAAAAATCCGGTCTACCTGCCAGACGGCGGGGCGGGAAGACCAGAGTTACAAAAAATGTAGAGCGGCTCTGGAGCTGTCCTGTTGTGAAGGCGGGGTTCCGGAACCCCGCCTTCAATAAAAATGGAGCAAGGAGGGCAAAAATTTTTTGTCTCTACAAATAAAATATTGAAATATTGATAAAAACAAAAGGGTGGGTTTTAAACCCACCCCTACAAAAATCATAATACATTTTATTCTTGTCTCAACGCTTCGACCGGATCCAAAGCGGCGGCTTTGCGCGCCGGATAAACGCCAAAAATCAAACCGACCGTGGCGGAAAAAACCGTGCCTAAAATAAAACCAGTTAAAGAAAAATTCAAGCCCAAATCAAAGCCGGCGGATTTAGCGGCTATGGCGCCGAGAAAACTAAAAATCGTACCCAGAAAAACACCAATCAAACCGCCTAAAAAAGTTAAAAAAATCGCTTCCCATAAAAATTGCCATAAAATATTTTTGCTAGTGGCGCCCAAGGCTTTTCTTAAACCAATTTCATAAGTACGCTCAGTCACCGAAACATACATAATATTCATAATACCGACCCCACCGACAATTAAAGAAATAGCGGCAATAGCAACAAGCAAAAGTGAAATGCCACCAGTGACAGTATTTAACATGCCCATGGCCTCGTCCATAGTGGTGACAGAAAAGTCATCTTTTTTAGGATCAGTAATTTTATGTTCGGCTCTTAAAATATCTTCGATCTCGGCAGCGGTGGCATAGGCCTGACTGGCATCTTTTAAATAAACAGTAAAAAATTGAATATGATCAACACCCATAATTTGTTTTTGCAAAGTTCTGACCGGCATAAAAACAATTGAATCCATGTCAAAAAACATGCTGCCGCCTTGTTTTTCCAAAACGCCAATAACTTTAAAATTTTTATTACCAATTTTTATATATTTTTCCAAAGCGTCATCAGAACCAAAAAGTTTCTCTTTTAAGTTGGCGCCCAAAACAACTACCCGTGCCTGAGAACGATCCTCTTCATCACTAAATTCGCGACCCGCTTCCACCTTGGCTTCAGATAAAGTAAAAAAACTGCTGGAAATACCCCAAAGCATGGCGGTTTTTTTCTCGTCTAAATAGGAAGCCACGGCCTGGCCCATCTGACCAGCATAGTAGCCTTTGACATTAGGATGACGACCAACCGCCTCGGCATCAGAAATTTTCATAGTGGTAACGGTCACGCCTTGGGCCATGCTAGTAGCGTTGTCAGCTGAATTTCTAGCGGTAGTAGGAACTTTTGTTTCCACTTGCACATAATCCGAGCCAAAAATTTTTATATAATCTAAAATTAAACCTTTTAAACCCTGCCCGACATTCATGACAATAATAATAGACATGACGCCAATTAAAAGACCGAGTACGGTTAAAACCGAACGGACTTTGTGCAATCTGATAGCACGATAAGCAATATGGAGAGTAGAGAGAAAAGACATAAAAAATAAAAACAAAAGTTAAAAGGCAAAAGTCAAAATTAAAGTATTAAAATTTTTTAAAAATTTTAATGATTTTAAATTGTAATTTTAATTTTTGATTTTTGAATTTTAAATTTTTATTATTCATACCGCAGTGCTTCGACAGGTTCGAGACGAGCGGCGCGGCGAGCTGGATACCAGCCAAAAATAATGCCAACCAAGGAAGACACACCAAGACCTAATAAAACAGAAGAAAGGGTAATAACAAATTGCCAATTATAACCTAAATAATTAGCCACCAAAGCAATCAGGCCAGAAAATAAAAAACCAAAAGCAATACCAGTAGCGCCGCCCACGACTGTAATCACCACGGCTTCGGTTAAAAATTGATTTTGAATGCCATTGGCAGTGGCGCCGATGGCTTTGCGCAAACCAATCTCTTTGGTCCGTTCAGTTACTGAGGCGAGCATAATATTCATAATACCGACTCCGCCGACTAAAAGCGAAATAGCGGCAATGGCGGCTAAAAACAAAGTCAGAGCATCGGTTACTTGTTTTAAAGCATCAAGGGCTTGAATAGCGGCACGAACACTAAAATCATCTTCATCTTGACTAAAAATATCATGATTGGCGCGTAAAATTTGTTCGATTTGTTCAATAGCTACTGGCACATCGCTATCATTAAAAACGCGCGCGCGAATCATATTAACATGATCAATGCCCAGTAATATTTTTTGAGCGGTTAACAGTGGCACGAAAACTAAATTGTCTTGATTTTGAAACGCTTCCACTCCCCTTTTGGCTACGACGCCAATCACTCGAAAACGTTCACGTTTTATTTTTATTTCTTCGCCAACCGGATTTTGATTGCCAAATAAATCTTCGGCCACCTGATAGCCTAAAACCGCCACGCGCGCTAAACTTTTTTCATCGCTTTCATCAAAAAAATTACCGCGTTCAATTTTAACTGATTCCACTGCCACATAATCAACGTTGGTGCCAACAAAAGTGGCATCAACCTCGCGGTTTTGCCAAGTAATAGTATCAATGCCACGAACATAACTGGCCACGCTTTCTATTTCTTTAATTTTTTTTAATTCTTCCGCATCGCTTTGTTTTAAGGTGGTAACGACAATACCCATAACAGAGGCAGGCGGTCCTTTTTCATCGCTAAAACCGGGCATGACGCTAATTAAATTAGAGCCAAAAGAACTAAATTGATCAAAAATTAAACTTTGAGCGCCAGCGCCAACCGACATAATAATAATCACGGCGGCCACGCCAATAATAATGCCAAGCACGGTTAAAAAAGTCCGGCGCCGATTAGTGCGTAAGATTTTGACTGCGGTTTTAAAGGAAGTAATTAAATTCATAGTTAGCTTAATTTTAGCGGTTTTAAGAGGTAAATGTCAATGTAAATAAAATAAAAAACCCAGTTCTCCGAAGAGAGCTGGGGGCGTAGCGCGACTTTATCGTCGGCTACTTTTGAGCCGGCTTGGAGTCAATCCCGAAAAGGAGTTGACTACCAATCGGCAGCATGTTGGATGGCAATTGGAGCTTGCCGTCTCTCATGCCTTCGGAAACATTGAGCATGGCCTGGGCACCCATTTTTTGGATTTCCAGTTTTACCATATCGTTGGTGGCATTCTGGGCTGCCGCGAATTTCTGGGCCTCATAAAGGCGCGTCTCGGCAATGGACTTAACCTTTTTATTGGTTTCCTCCTGTGCCAGTTTTTCATTCATTTGCACTTGGATGTTTTGTTCAGCAATGAACACTGCGTTAACACGCGTTTGAATATTTTCATCCAAGAAAACTAATGACCCGGAGGTGCCCATGGCATCAATAGTTATTCCACCTTCTTCTTTATACTTCAGGGAGACTTCCTGAAAAATTTTGCCAACGATTTCACTCTTATTAAGCCGGCATTGATCAACCGTTAGCTTTCCAAAATTATCGGAAAGTTTGGCAAGAGTGGTGCCTCGAACGTTATTATCCAATACATCCGCCAATGACGAACCGGCGTATCGGTATAAAAAACGAGGAGCATCTTCTTCCAAAATTGAGGCGGTAATGGTTAAACCGACATAAAATGGAATGGACTCCTTGGATGATGTAGCCAAAGCTTCGTTTTTCGTGCTTGTCCCGGTGTTTGAATCAACTGTCCATTCACGAGTAACGGGTGTGCGATTGACAACAATAACGCGCATCGTGGGGATCCATTTTTCACTCCACCACATACGTCCTGTGCTCACTTGGCGTTGAGGAATTTCTATTCTCTTTAAAGCCACCTTGGCATCACGGAGATAATCTTCACTCATAAAAGCAGCTTGATTATCTTTTGTGGCTCCTTCCATGGGTACTAGGAACGCCGTTTCGTTGGGCTGGATCTCCACAAAGATCGGAGTTTTATATGGCGCGCAAGCGAAAAGGATCGAAAACAGCACGACCATGGTGACGACCAACATACTCTTTTTCATAGCTTTTCCACTCCTTTGTTTTGGTTCACTTCGCGGTCCGATAAAAAGCCACGGCGTATGTGATCCATGTCAGAGCCAGGATGATAAAAATTCCAGTCCAGACGGCGCCGGGAATCGTGACCATGTTGATGAAAAAGTGCGATTTGGCATAAGCCACATCGCTGTTCTGAGCCTGCTGTGCGGCGATGGCACCCAGTGTCGGTCCTTCCACGGTTTTGTAGACTAGCTGAACAACTAGCCCCAAAACGAAAAAGGACAAACTGAGCCACACTCTCCATCGCAAAGCCGGTTTCTTTTTTTTCACTGATTTTTCCTCCAAAAAATAATGATTTTGAATTTCAACCTTATAATTAAGGTTGACCTTTGAACAGCAGCTTAGCATATTTAAAAAATTTTGTCAAGAGGGAAAATAAAATACGCCCCGATGAATATCGGAGCGTATTTTTTACATAAACTTAAAGTTTATACTTCAGCATTCATATCATCACCAGCCATATCATCAGCTTCTGGAGCTGTTTCTTCTTCGGCTGGGGTTTCTGATAAATCTTCTAAACCTTCCATGCCTTCATTTTCTTTTACTTCTTCATCTTGAGGCATAGGATTTTGTTGTTGATCGAGATCAGACATAAAAAATAGGTTAATTATTAACAAGTGCAATAATTATAGCATAAATAGAAAAGATGTCAAACACTTGAACCCCATTTAGCATAAGGGCCGCGGGCACTGTGACTATGGGCGCGTAATTTTTTTTCTAATTCAACTTCGTGTTCAATTTTTGCCATAACAGAACCGGCTTCTACTAAGTCATTTTTTAAAGTGGCGTTTTTTAAATCAACCAAAAATATTTTTAAGATTTGATAAAGATTAAAAAACTGCGTCTTGGCTGGCTAAACTTTAATTTACTATGGCTAGCGGTGATTTTTCCGGCGAGTGAATAGGTGGAAGAGGAAGAGAAGAAAAAAGATAAGAGCGGCAAGATAAAAAGGATAATTATAAGGATCGAGGTCACGCCAAAAATACCCAAAAGCCATTAAAACAATTGTCAAAGATAGATGTTTATTAATAAATTTTTTTAGAACAAAATATAAAATAATAGCTATTATTAAGGAAACTAATATTAACACTATACCTAAAAAAGCCATGGAATTTGTATCATACATATTTTTATTTTTCTATTAAGAAAATTTTACAATTTACTTAATAAATAATTTAAATTATTAATTAAAATTTGATAATCAGTGATTTTAATAAGGCCTTGGTTTTGATAAGTTTTAAGCACTAATTTTAAAGCCGCGATTTTTAATCTGATGCTTAATTTAATTCTATCATATTTAATGGCGGTTGATAAAATTTCATAATCTTTTTTAATGCTTTGTAAAGAAACCAAAACAATTTTCTTTGCCCATAAATATTTATACCAAATATTTTCGGCTAGATTAATAATTTGGTTAATATCAACCGAAGTTTTTATTTGCCAATTATCTAAATTGGCTGGTTCCAAATTACTGGTTAAATTAATTAGTTCGCCGGCGCGAATAGTGCTTTCAAAAATAATATTTTTTTCTTGGTTTTCATTATTATAATTTATTTCCACGCCATAAGCGCCATCAGCAGTGCCTTGTAAATTTATTTTATATTCGCCAGCCAAAGGATTAGGAATAAAAATAAATTCAGTCGGACCGTCAAAACCAGAATAAAAACCGCCGGGAATATTATTAATTTCAAGATTATTATTAAAATCCTTGCCAATTTTATTACCACTAGGATCAATGATTTCAATATCAATGGGTGAATGTAAAGTAAATAATAAAAAGGCTTTGATGACGCTTGAACCATTAAAATTATTTTGTTCCACAATAGTGGTAGGCTGCTTACCAGTTAAAGCGTAAATAACGTCATTTTGATTAGTAGTAGGCAAATTAACGTGTTTAGCATCACTTTGAATAAAAGGATAAATATCCAAATCAGCCGCGCTTTTTAAAGGTACGGTTTCATCACCTTCACCCATAATTAAACCATGATCGCCGCTAGCATTATCATAATTATTAGGATAACCATATGGCCATTTACCATCAGCGCCAAGATAAGGCATTACTTTTAAAAATTCCACGGTATTGGTAATGGTGGTTTTACTAACCACATTAGTCATTTGCACGCGCTGTTTTAATTTTAAAACATTAGCTGCTTGGTTTAAATTTTCTAAAAAAGTATTGGCTGGATAATTATCAGGATAAATTCTTAAAATATTTGTTTCATTGTCAATTAAATAATCAAAAATTGGCAATAATTGTGCTACACTTTTAATTTTGTCCTGAACATAATTAAATAAATCATTATAGCCATAATAATCTGCTTCGATCTGAAAAATTTTATTTGTTAAACGTGGAAAAATATCACTCTTGCCTTTGACTAAATTTAAGCCACTCATCCACGGCACATAGGCATTAACCGAACCAGTTTGCGGGGTGCCAAGAAATATTAACTGATCTACATCATTCATATAATCGGCGCTTTGAATGTAGGCGCGTGCTATTAAACCACCCATGGAATGAGCTATTAGATCAACTTTGTTTTTACCAGTAATATTTTTTACTGTTTGGATTTTGTTTTTTAAATCAATGGCTGTTAAATTATTATCTTGGCGCCATTGATAGGGAAAAGGAAACAAATTAACATCATCTTGATAACCAATCTGACGCAAAGCAGCTAATAAATTATCATAAGTATGAAAAAATGGATCCAAGCGCCATTCACCAGCGACAATATATTTTTGCCATGAACCAGTAATGCCCGGGATCACAATAACCGGTTCTAAATCAGAAAATGGCAAATTTTCTTTGCCCTGCCATGGTTCATAAACAACCAAGCCTTGAATTTGAGAGCCTTGACCTTGCGAATGAATGCCGGTTTTCGGTCCAGTCTCGCTCCCCCACCAACTATCACGCGCATCAACCACCACTTGGCTATCATTTCGTAAGGCACCAGCAGTATTGTTAATAAAAGAACACTTATTAAAAGTTACCAAAGCAGAAGAATTGCTAATTGCACCCCATTGTAAATTATTTTTTATATCACAGTGATTAATAACTGGTGCGCTAGAATCAGTAATGTTTAAACCATTAATTTTACTGCTATCAATGGTTAAATGATTAAATTCTGGATGCGCTGAAGTAATGCGTAAAGCATTATATTCATTAGTTAAATAAGTACTACCGGTCCAATCAGCGGCATAAGTGCCAGCGTCTTTAATGGTTAAATAATTAATTTGACCGCGGCTGCCCGCTTCAAAAACCACGCCACCCCAAAAATCATTATTAATGCTGGCATTATTAGAGAAAGAAGTAAAAACAACTGGAGCAGCCGCGGCTCCCATAATATTTAATTCGCCTAAATTAAAAAGTCGGCTGTAATAATAACCAAAATGTGCTTCTACTCCAGCATTAATATTTAATTGGCCAGTGGGTGTAATTTTAATTTGTCCTTCTAAATAATATGGTAAATCAAATTTTCGCCAAGTTACCGTTTGATTAATATCGTAGGGGCTAATAATTATTTTTTGATTACTATTATCAATAAAAGAATTATTAGTGCCAGACAAATCAGCCGCGGCAGAAATTTTAATTACACTATTACCAAAATTATTATGCACTAAAGAATTATCAAAAATTGCCTTACTGGCGTCATAAAGTTGCAAAATTTCATTTTTATTTTCGACGGCCTCAAGATTTTCTATTGTGGCCTGACTATTGTTTTTGAGTACAATTCCTGGCTGCAAATTTTTTATTAATTTCAAATTATTAAAATTAATAATGGAATTATCTACCAAAATTGTACTGTTATTATTACGAGCTGTGCCACCATATTTAATAATGACATTTTCTAAATGAGAATTATTTGTTTGATAAAAATTAAGTGCGCGATAATCACCGGATTGGGGCGCTTGATACCAAGTAGCGTCATTATTGGTATCACCCATTATTTCGTCATCATACCAAGAAGTAAAAATTATTGGTTCTTCGATAGTACCTTCGGCAATCAATTGGCCACCATTAGCGCCATCAATTTTTAAACCGAAATATTCGTTCCAATTGCGATTAGCATAAATTTTAATTACTGTGCCAGGCAAAATAGTTAATTTTGCTTGAATAATCAAACCATTACCGCGCCAACTAATCACATAGGGTGAATGAGCCTTATCCCAAACCTGATCGGTAGTCATTACCCCATAAACTTCCGTGCTGGCGGCTTGAACATAATTAGAAAATAATAACACAATAAAAACAAAAACGCTGGCACAAAAAAGTGTCAGCGAAAATATTTTCCTGGCATTAAGGTTAATTAATGACCAAAGAATCCTAAACATATATTTATATAACTTTTTTATTTTCCATTATCCATGATACATAATACATGATACAAATTTTCATCGGTTCCAATTTAGAACCGTAATCGAAAGTTGTAACACGGTGGCAAAACAAACCCAAAGCAAATATGGCAAATTAATATAGCTTACCCATTTGGCATAAGGGAAAATAGCAATTATGGCCCAAATGAGCGTGCCTAAAACCAAGAGAATATCAATGGCGGCGAGAAAATTATTTTTCAAGCCAAACTGAAGCGGCGTAAAAAGCAGATTAAAAATAATATTTAAGATAAAAGGTAAAAAAATTAAAAAAGAGATTTTGTGTTTGAAAAACAGAAAACCAACATAACCATAGGAAATAATAATTAATATATAAAGCACACTCCAGACTGGGCCAAAAAGCCAGCTCGGCGGAGCAAAGAATGGCTTAATTAGATTTTGATACCAAGTATAACTATTAGACATAAAATATATTGATTAGCCCAACTACTTTAATTTTTCCACTTTAAACATCTTTTGGCAAATAAAAAACCGCTCCTCCCCCAAAGAGCGGCCACTTTTTTCTATTGGATCAATCAATTAGTCGCCGTCAGCTTGAAGCTGAAAGACAGAGAGATCCACACCGAGACTGGCCCGGTTTTCATGAGGGCTGGCGTGAAGATCCATTGTTTGGCTGCCTCAATCGCTGGCTGGTTGAAAATTTCTGACGCACTTTTCAGGACAACCACATCCTTCACTTTGCCTTCTTTGTCTACCCAGAGCTTGACCCAGACCATGCCTTCGAGACCGGCTTTGCGCGCCAGTTCCGGATAAACCGGTTCTATCCGTTTGATCACCTGTGGTTCTTTCTCAAACGGTACAAAATCTGGCGGCGGTGCCTCTTCGGTAATATTTTCAACTTGTACATCTCTTTCTATCTGCACTGCTCCAGATCCGGCCACATCAGTGACTGGACCAGTGGCGACATTCATTTCTTGTTGACTAGCAAAAGTTTGATCCGGGCTCACTTCGGCATCGGGCACGGGCACGGGGATTCCCAAGCTGGGCCTAGCCGTGGGCGAGGCCATGGCTACATTTGGCGCCACCACATTTCTGGTCGGATCAATAGAAGGCGGCTGAACCAAGTCAGTGTATTTCATGATTCTGACAGTACGCACCGGCTCCTCATCTTTGGCCAGATAAATCGATCCCCAGTATGCGCCGACCACCGACAAATGAATGAGTGAAGCAATGACCAAGGCCCACAGCATATATTTTTGGGCTACGGCCTTCAGCTCCACCGCGCCAATACCAACCATTGAAGTTTTCACAGCTCACCTCCTTTTATTTTGAGTCTTGCCTGTTAATATTTTTATACCTTAATTTTCCCACTTTAAACATCTTTTGGCAAATAAAAAAGCCACCTTTCCTAAAGTGGCTAATAATAAATAGTATGGGCCCCTTTATTCACTGTTTGTGTGAATATTGGGAAAAATCAATTTTGTTTGTTTCCCAGACTTGTCAAAGTGAAAAATTTCTCCTCCAGCAATAATCATTTTGACTATTTGCCAATAAACATACAAAGCGTTTCTGACCACCTCGGACCAGGAGGCGGCGCCAGTTATTTGCTTCAGCCAAAACAAAACTCTTACGGTTTCGGCTGAAAAAGAAAATTGGACTTTTCTCTTTTGTGTTTTTTCCATTGAATTGTTCTCCTCTTAAGAGTCGGGGAAAAAAATTACTTGCACTGTCGAAAGTGTTCAATTGATTCTCCCCAATTCCAAAGACGATCTGGATCGGGAGAATCGACAAACGCGGCATAGTGATCCTCTGCTTTACAACAGAGGTGTGCTTTACTATCAAGCACAAAATTCATATCGCCACTTAGGTTCCACCCTGGTTGGCGCCTTTTTGGGCCTAACCAACAATACCAGCGATTGGCCCTAAACTTTTTTGGCGGCTTACTGCCCACCCGAAAGACTTGGCCGTCTTTCGAAAATACCACTGTTTGTCGCTTGCCTGTTAAGGACAGTGAACACTCTCGAAAGTACTTTATATCATAGCGCCAATACCACATTCGCCCCGGTTCCGGACTATCGGCAAACGATGCTTTATTGGCATCGCCCAAAATACTTAAATGGGCTTTGCCATCAAGCAGAAAATCTTGGCCGCCTTCTTCGCTCCAAAAAGTTGGTCGCTCCTTTGGCCCCACCCAGCAATACCAGGTGGAGTCTTTGAATGTTGTCGGCGGTTCTTCTGCCACCACAAATTTATACCCCTCTTTTGAATAAACAATTTTTTGGCGCTTTTTCATGAAAAGTTCTCCAATTTTTAAGTTCAATGTAAAAGAATGTTTTGGTTTAAAAATAGCAAATTTACAAAAAATGTCAATGATGAAAAAGTAAAAAACAAAAAACCCCGCATTTAATAACCAGCGGAGTTTTTATTTGCTCAAAAAAAATTTTATTCATTATTATCAAGCTTGTCTAAAACCGGATTGGTGCGGGCTAAATTTTTCTTTTTAATATTAACCAAATCCATTAATTTTTTGGTTACCGTATATGGTTCGGGAATCTGTTTAAAAACAAAATTTGATTCCGCGCCAGCGGTTTGCACATGAACGTTGCCAAAATGAAAAAAGGTAGCCAAAATACCTCTCACCTCGGCCGAGACATCTTGAATGCGATAAAGTTGGAAAGAAGAAATCTCCCGGGAAAATAAACCTTTTTGTTCAATATTAACAATATGCTCGGAAGTAATCACCCAAATATCTAGATAATAATCAAGCCAGGAACGAAAGAAAAAAGTTGTCCAGACAAAATAATATAAACTTAAAACCAAATAAAAACCAACTGGCCCAAAATCGGTTTCAAAAACACCATTGCGGGCAATAAGGTAACGAAAGAAAAAAGGCAAAACAGCTAAAAAAAGATAAAAAATAATAGTCTTAAACAAAATCCAACCATGACGGCGCAAAACCATGATTATTTTTTCATCAGGCTCCTGACCAGGAAAAAGAGTTAAGTAAGGCATAGGGATTAAATTACCAATTACCAAGATACAATTTCCAAATAAATTACAAGCTCTAAATTATAATTTTCAAAATATTTTATTAAAAACTGGTTATTGCTTATTGGAATTTATTTGTTTCTTGATTATTGTTTCTTGGAAATTTATTAAATTAATTTTTTATTTTTTTCATACCCAAGGTGTTCATAAGCCAAATCAGTTACGGTGCGGCCGCGCGAGGTGCGCGCTAAAAAACCAAGACGCATTAAAAACGGTTCATAAATATCTTCAATAGTAGCCATTTCTTCGCCCGTGGCAGCAGCCACAGTGTTAAGGCCGACTGGTCCGCCATTAAATTTTTCAATAATCACTTTTAAAATCTCGCGATCAATTTCATCCAAACCTAAGCGATCAACTCGGAGCATGTCCAGGGCACTATGACAAATTTCAGGCGTAATTTGACCATTGCCTTTAACATCGGCATAATCACGCACCCGTTTTAGCAAACGGTTGGCAATACGGGGCGTACGGCGACAGCGCTCCCCTATTTCGCCGGCGGCGGCAGAATCAATTTGGCAGTTTAAAATTTTGGCCGAACGTAAAATAATTTGCTGCAATTCGTCTGGTTCATAATAATCAATCCGATAGGTGGAACCAAAACGATCGCGCAAGGGCGAAGACAATAAACTAAGCCGAGTGGTGGCGCCAACCAAAGTAAAGCGAGGCAAATCAAGACGAAGTGTCCGAGCTGACGGACCTTTGCCAATCACAATATCCAAAGCATAATCTTCCATGGCTGGATATAATACTTCTTCAATATTTTTATTAAGGCGATGAATTTCATCAATAAATAAAAAATCACCGGGTTCCAAATTGGTTAAAATGGCCGCTAAGTCGCCGGCGCGCTCAATGGCTGGACCAGAAGTGACGCGAACGCCGGTATTCATTTCTTTGGCCAAAATATGTGCCAGAGTAGTTTTACCCAAACCAGGCGCGCCATAAAGTAAAGTATGTTCCAAGGCTTCACCCCTTTTTTTAGCAGCTTCAATAAAAATCTGCAGATTTTCCTTGATTTTATTTTGACCAACAAATTCAGCCAAGTTTTTTGGCCGTAAAGTCAGATCTAAATTCTGGTCATCCTCGCGCTCTTCGGCGCCAATCAAGCGGTCAGTCATATGCTTAAATTTTATCACCTGAAGACTAAATTGACAAATTATAAAAAAGACGGTAATTTTAATCTTGTCGTTTTTTAAAAAAACATTTATAATGTAAAATAAATGGGCGGCTAGCTCAGCTGGTTAGAGCGTTACATTGACATTGTAAAGGTCACAGGTTCAATTCCTGTGCCGCCCACCATCATTGTTTGTCATTCTGAGCGGAACGAAGAATCTCTATGCAGAAGTATAGTTTTAAGTATAAAAAACATCACAATAAATTCTATTCTGTCTATATCATGACCAATATTTCTTTAACCCTTTATACTGGTATAACCAATAATTTAAAGGCTAGAGTTTGGCAACATAAATATAAGATTATCAAAGGTTTTACCGCCAGATACAATATCAAAAAATTAGTCTACTATGAAACTTATAATAATCCGGCTGATGCTATTGGGAGAGAAAAAGAAATTAAGGGTTGGGTAAGAAAAAAGAAATTAAAATTAATAAAAGATTTTAATCCAACTTTTAAAGATTTATTTGATGAGGTATAAAGGAGAGATCCTTCACTAATCGTTCAGGATGACAGACATGTTATAATAATATCAACTTCTTTTGTCATTCTGAGCGAAGCGAAGAATCTCGATACAATTTAAAAGAATTCCTTTGCTAATCGCTCAGGATGACGGAAAAATAAAGATCTAAATTTAAAATTGTTTTTATTATGCGCATGTAGCTCAGTTGGTTAGAGCACGTCACTGATAATGACGGGGTCGGAGGTTCAAGTCCTCCCATGCGCACCAAAAAATCCCTGAACTTTTGTTCGGGGATTTTTTTTGATTAATCTTGACTTTTGTTTTATAAATGTTAAGGTTTGAATATTAACTTGTAAAAACAAAGGGAGAAAAACTTGAAAACAAAAAGAATATGTTATCGTGGCATAAATGGCACGGCAAGAGATGGCTATTATGTTGCTGTGCTATTCTCCAACTTCTCTTTACCCAGAAGAGAAGAAAGTCAATGGACAAAGATTGATAAAATGTGGAGAATTGGTAACAAATATCAGCTGATTCTCTGCAACCAAATTTTTCCAAAGGGTTGGTGGGTATTTGTTGGAACGGCAAAAAAACACCGGGAGTGCAGGAAATGGATAAACAAAACCTTTTGGAACAATCGCCACAATCGCTGGCTGTTGTTCAAGCGCGGCAAGTGTTGGATTGCGGTTTTGGCAATTCACGCAAAAGCCTTGCGCATAGGCCAGAAATAAAACACCCCTCCGATGGATTTCGGAGGGGATTTTTTATTGGTAAGAAGTTAACAACTAAATAGTGGCAAGAAGTTGGAGCTATCATCTCTATAATAAAATAGAGCTCGACTTTATTATTTATAAAAAATATAAATAATAGATAGCATTTTGCCTAATTAAAATTAGGCAATGATACTCCGTAAAAGGAGATAATCCATCCACAGCTTCCGCTACGGATGCCTTGTTACGACTTAGTCCCTGTTATCAGCCCTGCCTTGCCCCGGTCAACCGAGATTCAGGCATTGCCGACTTCCTTGACTTGACGGGCAGTGAGTACAAGACCCGAGAACGTATTCAACGCGCCATGGCTGATACGCGTTTACTAGCGATTCCGGCTTCATGAGGGCGAGTTGCAGCCCTCAATCCGAACTGGGGGGAGTTTTGATGGGATTGGCTCCACTTTGCAGTTTGGCAACCCATTGTGCTCCCCATTGTATCACGAGTGTCGCCCAAGGCGTAAGAGCCATGCTGATTTGACGTCGTCCCCACCTTCCTCCTCGTTAACCGAGGCGGTTTGTCGTGTATATTTAACGCGACATGAGGGTTGCGCATGTTGCCCCAGTTAAGGGTGCGCTTCACAGTACATGCTGACGACAACCATGCAGCACCTGTTTAGCCTGGAGGCCTGCCTGTTTCCAGGCGAGCATACGGCTAAATTTCAAGCCTTGGTAAGGTTCCTCGCTTGTATACGAATTAAACCTCGTGATCCACCGCTTGTGCGGGTCCCCGTCAATTCCTTTGAGTTTTAGCCTTGCGGCCGTACTACCCAGGCGGCACACTTAACGCGTTAGCTTCGGCACTCGAAGGGTCGATACTCCAAATGCCTAGTGTGCATCGTTTACGGCGTGGACTACCGGGGTATCTAATCCCGTTCGCTACCCACGCTTTCGTTCCTCAGTGTCAGGTGTTGCCCAGCAGACTGCCTTCGCCATTGGTGTTCTTCATGATATCTACGCATTCCACTGCTACACCATGAATTCCATCTGCCTCTGCGAACCTCTAGCTAGAAAGTTTCGGATACGATTCCTCGGTTGAGCCGAGGGCTTTTACACCCAACTTTCCGGGCCGCCTACGCACCCTTTAAGCCCAGTGATTCCGAATAACGTTTGTACGGTTCGTCTTACCGCGGCTGCTGGCACGAACTTAGCCCGTACTTCCTCTGAGGATAGGTCAAGCTAGGGAGAGAACCCCCTAGCATTTCCTCCCCTCT